>Ga0153918_1000151_pt1 | contig 51532 bp, 39 predicted proteins | sample TSFL002MetaG_FD_104687 | JGI IMG/M metagenome (GOLD analysis project Ga0153918, IMG submission 104687) | Attine ant fungus gardens microbial communities from Florida, USA - TSFL002 MetaG | ecosystem: Host-associated > Fungi > Mycelium > Unclassified | place: USA: Florida, Paynes Creek Historic... | reverse complement strand
TTCAGGAGGTGCTCAACAATGTTATAAAACACGCCGAAGCCACCGAGATCAGCATCAAATTGCATTATACTGCCGCGCAGATGCAATTGACCATTGCCGATAACGGCAAGGGTTTTGACCCGGAATTACTCTCGCCAGATAAGAAAGGCATGGGCTTGCATGGGATGCGCAAACGGGCAAGCATTATTGGCGGCGAGTTGAAGGTAATCTCCTCGCCAGGTAATGGCACCATTCTTGAAATTTATATCCCTTATCCATAAAAATGACTACAGAGGCCCCCATTAAGATAGCGATTGTTGATGATCATGCTCTTTTCAGGCATGGTGTTGCTATGCTAATGAAAGAGTTTGATGAACTTGAACTGGTGTTTGAAGCCGAGAACGGCAAGCAGTTGCAGGAGATGCTGAAAAAGCACGAGCATCCGCAAGTGATTTTGATGGATATCAACATGCCGGTGATGGATGGTTATGATACCACCCGCTGGATAAAGCAAAATCATCCGCAAATACTGGTGCTGGCACTCAGCATGTATGAGGATGATGCTGCCGTAATAAATATGATTAAAAGCGGAGCAAGCGGCTACGTACTTAAACAGTTAAAGCCCCGCGAATTGCTGGAAGCCATTAAAACGCTGGCCCAAAAAGGAGTTTATATTAACGAGATTGTATCGGGTAAGCTGATCCGTAGCGTTGCTAACGATGAAGGTTTAAAGTTTTCTACCCGCGAAATAGATTTTCTGAAACTATGCTGCTCTGAATTGACCTACAAAGAAATTGCCGAGCAGATGTTTGTAAGCCCGCGTACGGTTGATAATTATCGTGAGTCGTTGTTTCAAAAGTTGAATCTGAAAACCCGATCTGGATTGGTGCTTTATGCCATTAAAAACAAGATTTACCAGTTAGAATAATAGGTTAAGGTTATTGACTTGTTGCATAAAAGTCGGTAATTTGTAGCATGGACAACCTGGACATTGCTTTCAAGCTTTTTGACGAATATAACCAACAAGATCCGCGCTTTTTTGAGTGGGAGGGACAAAGCTATCCGCAAGAATATTTCTTCGCCATAAAATTGTTTGACTGGGTGCGCGAACTAGACCCGAACGCCAGCGAAGAGCTTTTACTGGCCTCCCGCAGCCAGCATATCGGTCGCTGGGAAATACTGCGCGAGAGTTACCCCGACGGACGCGAGGCTTATCTGAAATGGCGCAAAGACCTTGCCCTGCATCATGCCGAAATTGCCGCTCGTTTAATGAAGCAGGCAGATTATACCGACGATACTATAGATCGCGTTACCCAGATCCTCCTGAAAAAACGTATCAAGGTTGATGCCGACGTGCAAACCATTGAGAATGCGCTTTGCCTGGTTTTCCTGCAATATCAGTATGAAGATTTTCGCCAGAAGTATGCCAATGATCCCGAGAAGATGGTCAATATTCTCTATAAATCTTTGCTGAAGATGGATGCGCATGGCCATAGCTTTGCGCTCAAATTGCCTTACAGCGAAGGTGGCCTGGATTTGATTAAGCAGGCATTAGGGAAGATGAAGTAGAAATCGATGGTTTTTGTATATCATTTCGACCAACGGGCCAAATCTTAAACGGCTGCAAGATTTAAGCGATGTAGTCCCAATATTAGATGTTAAATAAATCATCGTGAAATGCATGGGGGCAAAGATTTCTCCCTACGGTTGAAATGAACATGTGGGAGAAATAAATGGACAGTAGTTTACTTGCACTCCTTATTATGAGCGCAAACATTAGTATCGAAGAGATCAAACCGCCACGGCCTCTATCGCTTCAAAACAATCTTTCCCTGAATCACAAACCGGGCAGCAGTAATCATCGTTCAGATCTTCAAACGAAGTGCCTGGTGGCACGTTGTTGAACTCATCACCGTAATCGCTATCATATAATGTTTTGCAGTTGCGGCACTGATGAATGAGTTTTGGTGCAATTACCGGCACATCTTTGTCGCTCGCAGCAGCGGTCGCAAAATCGGGCTTATTAGAGATGCTGTAATAGCTATCGCACAAAGCCATTAACTCCCCGGCCAGATCTTCCTGCTTAACCCTACGGCGGTAGGTGATGTAGGTTTTGGAGTTAGGGTTGAAATTATCGGTATGCTGAATTTTATAAGTACCCGATGGCTCTGTTTTGATAATTACTGAACCCATCAACCCCGTTTTAGGTCGTGTTTTAATAGCAAAGCAAAGACGATAGGTGCGCAGGTCGGCCTCCTCAAAAATGCGCACCAGTTTTTGTTTCAGTTCCAATCCTTCCGGGCAAATATCCTCAATCTGCCAGTTCAGCTCGTTGGATGCATGGCGCACGCTCAGGCGGTATTTATCCAGAATTGCCCCCCAGTCGTTCCTATGGTTAGGGTCTATACCTTTGATCAGGATTGATTTCCAGGGGGTAGTATAGATTTGGCCGATACGGTTGCGGATGCATTGGTTACATACATCTTTCAAAAAATCAATCGGGAACAGCTCATTACGACGGTAAACGCCCAGCCAGTATTTATTGGCATAGCGGTTAAAGCCCTCATAATAGGGCAAATAAAAATCAGGTAGTTGCAGGGCCTGGGTAACTGGTTGGTGATGCTGGTCTGATCCCTTGCTTACCATATCATAAAGCAACTGCTCATCGGCATGGGTTACATTAAGGAAAAGTCCTTTATTTTTCAGAATTACCGTTTCGATCTTTTTGCTGATCACCGGAATATCCTCAGTATAAATTAATGACGGCCAGCAATAAAACTGACTGCTTTTTGGAAAGCGCACATATAGGTACCAATAATTGCTTACCTCAGAACTAATGAAATTAAAATTGCCGCTAAAGAAAGGTACAAAACTCTGGAAGCGATCAATCAGGTTGATCTTTAGCTTGGGCTGATAATTGAATGAGTCAAAAATATCGCGGTAAAGGCCTTCTTTCAACCAGCTGTCATGCGTAAAGATGCTATCGCATACGTAAGAACTAATGATGTTTGGGTACTCATCGGCGTCAACCTCGTACTCTATGCCTGCACGCAGCATGTCGGTATCCAGATCGTCCAGCATATCTGTAGCAATAGCAAAAAACAACTGCTGCCTGTTGCCAAAGCGCACGTTTGTAGCACCGGCATTCTCGGCAATCAGGAGCAGCTCATACAAATCTCCGGCTGATACAAATCCGCCTGGTAAGTTTACTTTGATCAAATGCTCGCTCATATAACCATTTCTTTCTAGACTGTCAGATTAAACCTGCCGAAGGCGCGGGGATTAATGCAGAGTGACCCCACGCATTATTTCGACAAGCTTAATATGACAACCCTTTTGTCAAATATTTTATGATACCTTTTCGGTCAGTTTTTTCAATCCTTCCTCCAGTAGCCTTTTTACCTCCGGACGGCATGAACCACAACCAGTGCCCGCACCAGTGGCCGAGCAAAGATCGGCCATGCTATGGCAGCCCCCGGCTACTTTATTGCTGATATTCTCGCTGCCAACGTTATTACAGCTGCATACCAATTTACCCAATACAGGGTCGGCTTTGTTACCGCTGCGCAGTAGTTGAAGGCGTTTTTCGCTCAGTTCGGTTTTCTTGGCTATCAGTTCTTTGAACTCCAAAAACTCGCCTTTGTCGCCTATAAGGATGGTGCCCACCAGTTTGTCCTGATGGATGATACACTTTTTATAATAGCGTTTGGCCTTATCAATAAACACCACTTCTTCATATTCCGGATCATCCGGGCATTCGGGCAGGCCAATACTGCACAGATCGAATCCATGAATTTTGATAATGTTCATGAACAGACTACCTTTATAGTAGCTGCCAATATCGCCGTTCATAAAGCCGGCTACCACAGCGGCCTGTTGCTCTGCAGCGGCGGTGATACCGTAAAGGGTACCCTCAAACTCGGCAATCTCGCCAATGGCATAAATGTCAGGGTCGCTGGTTTGCAGGCGCTCGTTTACTACCACGCCGCGTTTAATTTCCAGGCCGCAATCACGGGCCAACTCCAGGTTAGGGGTGGTGCCAATAGCAATGATCATGGCGTCGCAATCAATTTTTCGGCCGCTGCGCAGGCCTATACCGGTTAGTTTTGAGCGACCGTAAAATAGTTGCACCTCATCGTCATAATAAATATCGCAACCCTGGTCAACCATTTCTTCATGCAACAGCTGGCTACCTAAGGTATCCAGCTGACGGTTCAAGAACCTTGATGTACGCTGGATGATGGTGATGCGCATGCCGATCTCCCGAAGTGAGGCTGCCATTTCCAAACCCAGCAAACCACCGCCTACTATTACTACGTGGCCGTTTTTAGGCACGTGTTTCTTAAAGCTATCGGCGTCAGTGCGACTACGCATACTGAATATCCCTGGAAGTAGTGGGACATTTTTGGGCATAGCCGACCGACTGCCGGTAGCCATAATCAAAATATCATATGGTGTAACGATGCCGCGCGAGTCGGTCACCTGTTTCTTTTGTCTGTCAACTTTTTCTACGCTCACACCCCGCAGCAGGCTGATTTTGTAACCAGGCTCTTCCTCGTCTTTCATTTTAACGAGTTGTTCCCAGGCTTGTTCGCCACTGATGTAGTCGGGCAACTGCACGCGGTTGTAGAACGGAAAGTTCTCTTTACTGAAGATGGTAATCCGGTCATCCGGGTTCAAGTCGCGGTATGATTTTACAAAACCGTAAGCCCCGGCACCCGCGCCAATTACTACAATGCGTTGAAACGGTTTCTTAAACTTTTGCAGATTAACTGCGCAGAATTTGAAGTCAGGTTCTTTAGAGATCGGATCGAGCGCATCGTTGGTAACGTTGTTGGCCCGATTCAAATCGCTGCCCAAGATCTTGCCCCAGTGCATCGGAATAAAAACTACTCCTTTTTTGATGGTAGTGGTGATTTTGGCTTTTACACGCACCTCGCCGCGGCGGGAGGTGATGATGGTGACATCGCCTTCATTTAAGCCCAGCGCCTCGGCATCCTCCGGATGAATCTCGATGAATGACTCACTTAAGTGCTGATTCAGTTTGTTTACCTTACCCGTTTTACTCATGGTATGCCACTGATCGCGGATACGGCCGGTGGTGAGCACAAACGGATAGTCTTGATCGGGCATCTCGCTGTTCAGCGCATCAGGCACCGGGTGTATGATGGCTTTGCGCGATGGGGTATAAAAATCTTTATCGGCAAACAGGCGTGGCGTACCACCCAATTTGGTTTTCTTTTTGTAAGGCCATTGTACAGAGCGTTGCTCTTTGATCACCTCATGGCTCAGGCCGCCAATATCAATATTGGTTTTAGCAGTCAGGCGCACATGCTCGGCATAAATATCGGCCGGGGTTTTATAGTCAAAACCTTTAAAGCCCATCTTGCGGGCAAAGCGGCAGATGATCTCGGCATCAGGCAAAGCCTCGCCCGGAGCATCTACAACTTTATTGAGGTAGCTAATGCGTCGCTCTGAGTTGGTCATGGTGCCTTCTTTCTCGGCCCAGGCCGCAGCCGGTAGAATCACATCGGCATAAGCTAATGTTTCCGGCTTGTTGCTCACCTCTTGCACCACCACAAATTTGGCTTTTTTCAAAGCTGCTTCGGCCAGTCGCACGTTTGGTAAACTGGTGAGCGGGTTGGTGCACATAATCCAGATGGCCTTTAGCTTACCGCTTTCCAGCGCCTCGAACATTTCGGTAGCCGTCAATCCCGGTTTTGGATCGATGGGTTTGCCGCCCCAGAATTTTTGAACTTCCTCGCGATGCAGCGGGTTGTTCAGGTTGCGGTGGGCAGGTAACAAATTAGCCAGTCCGCCTACCTCGCGACCGCCCATAGCGTTAGGCTGACCGGTTAACGATAGCGGACCAGAACCTGGCTTGCCAATATGGCCGGTAATGAGGTTGAGGTTAATCAAACTCAGGTTTTTGTTTACACCTACCGAGCTTTGATTCAGCCCCATGGTCCACATGGTGATAAACCCTTTGGCTTCGCCGATGTATTGCGCAGCCAGGCGAAGGTCTGCTTCAGATACCCCACATATCCTGGCAGACTCGCTTAGCGTGCGTTGGAAAACTACTTTGCTGTATTGTTCAAACCCCTCGGCATGATTGCGGATGAAATCAATATCGATATCACCGTTCTCTATCAGTAACCGGCCAATGGCGTGGTTTAACGTAATATCTGTACCAGGGTTGATTTGCAGGTGCAGATCGGCCACGCTGCAGGTATCTGTAGCGCGCGGGTCAACCACAATGATTTTTACATTGGGGTTGGCCGCCTTGTGCGCTTCTACCCGTCTCCATAAAATAGGATGGCACCAGGCCGGGTTAGCCCCGGTTACCAAAAATAGATCGGCCAGTTCAATATCGTCATAGCATACAGGCACGCTGTCTTCACCAAGGGCCATTTTATAGGCGGCCACCGCGCTACTCATGCACAAGCGCGAGTTGGTATCGATATTATTGCTGCCGATGAAACCTTTGATCAGTTTATTGACCACATAATACTCCTCGGTTAAACACTGGCCAGAAGCATAAAACGCTACCGATTCTGGTCCGTATTTATCTATAAATGTTTTAAAAACGGCTGCTGTACGGTCAAGCGCATCGTCCCAGCTCACCCTTTTCAGAGGCATGCTTTTGTTGTAACGCATTTGCGGGTACAGCAGCCGGTCGGTTTTATCATTAACGGTATAATGCAGATTCATGCCTTTGCTGCATAACATCCCTTTGTTTACAGGGTAGTTTTTATCACCCTCAACGCTGATGGAGCCATTTTTTTCCTTCTTCACTACCACGCCGCAACCCACGCCGCAATAGCAGCAGGTTGAGGTGTAAGTTTCGTTATGTTTGGCAGAGGATGACATGATCTGTATCGATTTATATTAAGCAGTTGCTAGCGCGGTTTTACTTTCAGTTTCTTCGGCTGTTTGTTTGCGGAAACGGGTAATAAGTACAATTACTGAAACCGCAATAACCGCATAGCCGATGTAAGTGAAGGCCTGTACATAAGTAATGGTGCTTGATTTGAACAGGAAGCCAAACAGCATACCGCCCAGGTTACCACCGGCGCCCACAATACCGCTAACCAAGCCTACATTTTTCTGGTTTACGAAAGGCACAATGCCGTAAGTAGCACCGTTAGACATTTTAAGGAACAGCGCAAAGGTTAACATTGAAATAATGGCTACCATTAATGAACCGGCCTGGGCGAACAAGATCAGTCCGCAGCCTTCTAATAATAGCACACCGGCCAGCAACAGGCCTTTGCCACGCATGCCATGTTTTTTACCCACTTTGTCTGACACAATACCGCCCAATGCGCGTGCAAAAAGATTCATTGATCCGAAGATGCCTGCCCAGAAACCGGCGCGACCTTGTGATAAATGGAAGGTATCAACAAAGTGCAGCGAGGCAACGTTGTCAAAAGTTACTTCCATACCAAAGCACATGGCATAGGCCAGTGTAAGGGCCCAGATGCGCCAATCGGCCAGGATAGACCAATCTGTTTTAGTAGACTCATTTTTGCGACCGATCTCATCGAAGTTGCCGTTAGGTGTATCTTTAGTAAACTTGTAGTATAAAAAGGCAACCAGCAACATCATCACACCCGGAACAATCATGGCGTATCTCCATGCTTCTGCAGGTGTATAGCCGAAACCTACAATGGCCGCAAAAATTAATGGCATTACCATGTTGGTTACACCACCGCCCAGGTTACCCCAGCCACCGGTTACGGCGTTGGCTGTACCTTTAATATTAGGCGCAAACATCATAGAGGTATGGAACTGAGTGATAACGAAAGATGCGCCGATAACGCCAATAGCTAACCTGAACATCAGGAAGGTGGTATAGCTATGTGCAAGGCCTACAAAGAATACCGGTAACGAGCCCACCAGCAACAGGCGGATGGCTGTTTTGCGCGGTCCCCACAGATCGCACAATTTACCAATGATGAGACGGGCCAGGATGGTAGAACCCACAGACGCAATCATGATGTTACCAATCTGTCCTTTAGTCAGATGCAATTCTGCGCGGATAGTAGGCATCAGCGGAGCGAGGCCGAACCAGCCGAAGAAACACACGAAGAACATGAGCCAGGTAATGTGAAACGTTCGCATTTGTATGCCCTTGCCCGAGAATATGTTTAGTTTGGTGAGTTGCTTTTCCATCTTATTCAAATTTTTACCCCTCCCAAACCCTCTCAGATGAGAGGGCGGGGGAAGAGGTGATTGTTATAAAAATTGAGGAGTAATGTTAATTTGTAAATAAGCCCATACCGGGTTTAGCTTGGCTGTGCCTGGAGTAATGCTTTTAGCATACTCCATGCTGCGGGTGGCGGCCATGTATGACACGCCCAGCGTTGCCTGCGTAACCTTGTTAAGCTTGTAACCGGTAGTCAGATCCAGCTCGGTGCCCAGGTATTTGCTTACAGGGGCACCGGTTACGTCTTTCTGCTCGCCGGCCAGCATAAAGTAATGGTCGGCCAGTTCAGTAGTAAAGCGTTTGTTGGCTGATGTATATTTTAGTTTCAGGTACGGATTGCTCAATCCACCAATCGGCGAGCCGCTGGCTACGTAGAAATAATCCATATATCCCCAAAATTTGTGCGGTGTACCATAAAGCGGGTCAAAGCGGTGGTTCTGTGTCGATCCTGAAAAGACATTATTGCCAGATAGATAATCCCAACCCGCTGTAACACCTACTTTTCCTGGTGCATAAGCAGCCGATAAGGTGAACATATAGGCATTTAGGCTTAAGCCATCTTTGTCATGACCACCCTGGTGGTAATAGCCACCTGTAAACGCCCACTCATTTTTGCTGCCCAATACCGGGTTAATTAATAAACCTGTTGTATAGCGCAGGTTAACACCTGGTTGGTTAAATCGGTAGCCGTAAACATAACCTACATCTGTACCAGCGGTGTTTTTAACCGAATCCAGCTTGTACTTGCCAAACTGATCTGTCAGGAACAGGGCAGATACTTTGGTTTTGTTTAATTTTTTTGCTAAGTATAAGTATTGCAGAGCTTTATAATTTTGATTTAATCCGTTAGTGCTTGGCGGGTTCAGCAGTGCCAGGCTTCCTGTTTTTGAGCTGTTGCCCGCAGCGTTAGTCAGCGGAATCATACCGGCAGGTGTATTTACCAAATTGCCGTTGCTGTCTTTAACAGTAGCAGGTACGTTAGCTGGTGTATAATAGGTGCCATTATAGTTAATAGCGTCGCTATTTTGGTTAAAGGCGGCGCCCAGGTCAAATTGCCAACCGCTTTGCAGGGCTTTTAATACAATGGCGTCATGGCGGCGGCCTTGTTGGGTCCAATCCAGGCCACCCAGCAGGCGCTCGTCATCATAAGAAATTTCCTGGCGACCAATTTTGATTGCGAAGTAATCCAGCGGAGATACTTTAAATGATGTATCTTTTTTGTTAGATAAGATGATTTCTGCCCATGCTTCGTGGATGCCCAGACGTGAACCATCTGTTACGGTAATGGTTGAAGCATCTTGTCCCCACAGGCGAACATCTTGTACAGTAGTTTGAAAAATGAGGCGATTAGAGCGATAGTTGAGCGTTAAGCGCGTTCGCTGAGATATAAAAGCAGCGTTTTTGCTGCCAGCGGTTTCCAGGGTGCCGTAACCATCGCGCAGTTCAGTGCGGGGCCTTAACTGACCGCTCAGCGTGAGCTGGGCTTTGGCAGTCAATGCACTTAGCGAGAGGCAAAAGGCAAGTAGGACAACCGTGTATTGTTTAAATACAATTTTGTACATTTGGCAAGTTTTTTAATTTGTTAAAGCGATTGAAAACTGTTTACCCTGCCTTGGACTGCGACCTCCTTGGCGGGGCTTTTTTTTGATATCTTTTCTAATTTTTCTGCATTGATGGTTGTTTTGTTAAAAAAGTGATCATTTACCGAGCTCGTTTTTTATAAATATATCGCTTTTAATAAAAAATCGCTAACATTTTGTTGTTTTTGCCTAATTTTTGTGATGATTGTCAGCTAAAACATAATTTTTTAATAAAAATTCAAAACATAAATTATAAATGATATGAAAAATGAGAAATTTTCAATCTGATTTTTTAATTTTTTACTGTTTCTTTTGTTCTAAAATTGTTTTTACATTAAAATTCTTCGTAAAATCATTGCTGGTGTCATAAAAGTTTGAAGAAATTGACAATAAATCATCAAAAAATACATTCAAAATCTATTTATTTGTATAAATATTCATTTGATCACTAAACAAACGATATAAAAATCATTGAAAACCAAGAAAAATACTTCGATTTGCGACGCAAGCACTTGTTTTATGTGCAAAAACTGCCTGGAAGAGTGGCGTCCGGCCATTTGTGGCAATAAAATCAATATTAAATTGAGAAAAGGGGAAGTTCTTTTTAAAGAAGGTGACCCTGTTACCGGTATTTATTTTGTTTATAACGGTAATATTAAGGTAACTAAGCAATGGGACGCTGATAAAGAGCTTATTTTGCGTTTTGCCAGGGGCGGTGCTATATTGGGGCATCGTGGTATTGGTTCAAATCTTAACTATCCTATCTCGGCTATAGCGTTAGAACCCGCAGTGGTTTGCTATGTAGATATGAAGTTTTTTGAAAGCACCCTGCGTGTAAACAGTGAGCTAACATTTCAATTGGTAAACTTTTTTGCCAGCGAGCTGCGTAACGCAGAGCGCCGGATGCGCGATTTGGCCCATATGCCGGTAAAAGGCCGTGTTGCTGATGCGTTGATAAAGCTGCGCGATCAGTTTGGGGTAACCGCTGATGGATTTATTAATATTGTAATGAGTCGGCAGGATTTGGCATCATTTGCCGGAGCTACTTATGAAACGGTCTTTAGGGTAATAAATGAGCTGGTAAATGACCGTCTGATTGCGGTTGCGGGCAAGAGCATTGCCATTATTAATGCCGATGCTCTTGCGGCGCTGGTGCAAACAATTGATTAAACAATGCCAATGTAAACCTTCCCGTCTTCAACCTTGATGGGATACGTTTTGATCTGGTAGTCCTCTCCACTCAAGCATTCTCCGCTCAGTAATGAGAAAGTCTTTTTGTGGAAAGGACAGGCAACTTTAGGCTCGCAAGCCTCGCCTGAACTACCGATCATGCCCCGGGACAGTACCATTTGCTGCTTATGCGGGCAAAGATTTTGTGTAGCGTACCACTCGCCACGGCGGTTAAAATTAAACACAGCTATTTGCTCATCGCCTAATTTTACGCAGGCACCGCCGTTTTCTGGAATATCATCGCTATAACAAGCTAAGGTCCATTCAATCGCTTCTACTACTTGCATGGTTCTATATTTTAGTCCGGGCGCCGGGTTGGCGTCCGGGGGTTATCTGTTACTGTTAATTATGTTGTTTGGTGGGTAGTGCGTTAAACTTACCAGGCTGCTTTTATCTGATCGCGCATTCCCTCAAATTTTACGTTAGGGTCTTTCTCGGCTGGTGCGTTCACAAAGTGCTGGAAGCGTTTGCGCAACTCAGGGTTGTTTACAACTTCTTTCCACTCACAATGAAAACTGTCTACAAGTAATTGCATTTCCTCTTCCAGTTGGGCGTTGATGCCTAAACTATCATTAAGGATCACATTTTTCAGATAGCTCATGCCGCCTTCCATTTTGTTCAACCAGGTGGCAGTACGGGTAAGCGGATCGGCAGTTTTGATGTAGAACATCAGGAACCTGTCGAGGTATTTGATTAACGTTTTGTCGTCAATATCTGCTGCCAGTAATTGAGCATGCTGAGGTTTTGAGCCGCCGTTGCCGCATATGTACAGGTTCCAGCCTTTTTCGGTAGCAATAATACCAAAGTCTTTGCCCTGTGCCTCGGCGCACTCGCGGATACAGCCGCTCACGCCGCCTTTTAATTTATGCGGTGCACGGATGCCTTTGTAGCGTTCTTCAATTTCGATGGCGAATGATACACTATCGTGCAAGCCAAAGCGGCACCAGGTGCTGCCTACGCAGCTTTTTACGGTACGCAGTGCTTTGCCATAAGCGTGGCCGCTTTCAAAGCCAGCGTTGATTAATTCTTCCCAGATCTCTGGCAGGTCATTCATGTGTGCGCCGAATAAATCGATGCGCTGGCCGCCGGTAATTTTGGTATACAGGCCGTATTTCTGTGCAACTTGTCCAATAATAATTAGTTTCTCCGGAGTAATCTCGCCGCCTGGTATACGTGGTACTACCGAGTAGGTGCCGCCTTTCTGGATGTTGGCTAGGAAGCGGTCGTTGCTATCCTGAATAGTGTCTTGTTTAACAATAACATCGTTCCATAAGCTTGACATGATACTGGCTACCAGTGGTTTGCAGGTTTCGCAACCGTCGCCGCGACCAAAATGGTCAAGTGCCAGATCGTAGTTTTTAATGTTGTTGATCTTGATCAGATCATATAATTCCTGGCGGGAGTAATTGAAGTGCTCGCATATTACGTTTTTAACGTACTGTCCGTTGGCTTTCAGTGTGCCGGCAATGAGGTCTTTCACCATTGGTACGCAGCCGCCGCAGCCGGTTCCGGCTTTGGTGCATTTCTTTACGTCGTCCAGGCTGCAGGCTCCGTCGTTCACGGCATCGCAGATACCGCCTTTGGTTACGGCCTCGCATGAGCAGATCAGCGCATCTTCTGGCAGGTTCATTACACCAGCACCTTCGCTTTGCTCGCCGCCACGGGCACCCAGAATCATATCTTCAGGGTTTGGTGGCAGGGCAAGTTTATTGTTAACGGTTTGCAGCAGCATGTTGTAGGCTTCTGCATCGCCAATTAAAATGCCGCCTAAAAGTAACTTGCCATCTATACTGATGTTGATGCGTTTGTAGATGCCCTTATGCGTGTCTTCAAAAACAATGGTACGGCAGGCAGGCTCGCTAATAAAGGCATCGCCAAAGCTGGCTACATCCACACCAATTAGTTTTAGCTTGGTGCTCATGTCAAAGCCTTTAAATGATTTTTCGCCGCCGGCAAGCTGGTTAACCACCACGTCGGCCATTTCATAGCCTGGGGCAACCAGTCCGTAAATCATGCCTTCATGCAGGGCGCATTCGCCAATGGCAAAAATGGTTTCGTCGCTGGTTTGCATAAAGTCGTTCACCAGGATACCGCCGCGGGTGCCTACGTGCAAGCCGGCTAAGCGGGCCAGCTCATCGCGCGGGCGGATACCGGCCGAAATTATCAGCATGTCTGTTGGGAGCGCAGTGTCATCATTAAATCGTAGTGATTCAACTTTGTGGTTGCCGTCTATAGATGCGGTGCTTTTATTTAAATGTATGCGCAGGCCCAGTTGTTCCAGTTTGGCTTGCAGCATAGCGCTGCCTGCGGTATCAATCTGGCGCGGCATTAGACGCGGCGCAAATTCTATAACGTGGGTTTCTTGAATGCCCAAGTCTATTAGTGCTTTTGCAGCCTCGAGGCCTAAAAGACCGCCGCCCATAACGGCGCCGCTTTTGGCATTTGCTGCATAAGCTTTAATCAGATCTAAATCTTCGATGGTACGATAAACAAAAACACCATCTTTGTTAATTCCTGGAACATCGGGCACAAAGGCTGAGGAGCCGGTGGCCAGTACCAGGTAATCGTACTTTACTGTAACACCTTTTAAAGAATGGATGGTTTTATTATGACGGTCAATTTCCTGAACCGGATCATTAAGATAGAGCTCTATATTGTTCGCGGCATACCAATCGGCGGGCGACATAGAGAGGTCTTCGGCGGTTTTGCCGGCAAAGTATTCACTCAGGTGAACACGATCATAAGCGCGGCGGGGTTCTTCGCCAAAAACTATGATCTGAAAGGCTGATGACCGGGCTATGAGTTTCTCGCAAAACTTGTAACCTACCATGCCATTGCCAACTACTACGATGGTTGGTTTAGACATACGCTATTTTTTAAAGTGTTAAAGCAATCTTAAACTGTAAATGCTTATCAATTTGCGACCGATTTGCATTTCATTTAGACAATATTACTAATTTATGTACCAATCATCATAATTTTTGGATAAAAAAAACTTGTTTTTTGATGATTTTTATGATTGTTGCAATATTTATATATCAAAAATGGTCTTTTTTATCAAAATTTTATGATGTAAATCATATTTATAGATGTATTTTTGAATAAATGGTTAACTATTTTGATTGTTTGTTGTGATTTTTAACAAAATATGAGTGAAAAAGTTATAAAACCCCGATTAATTGTGCTTGGTGCAGGCCCCGGAGATCCGGAACTATTGACTTTGAAAGGGTATAAAGCCCTGCAGGAAGCCGATGTTGTACTATATGATAACCTGGCTAACAAAGAGTTACTGAATTTTACGCGTGGAGATTGCGAAAAGATTTATGTAGGTAAACAGCCTTACCGCGACTATACGCCACAGGAAAGTATACATGAGTTGATAAAACAATATGCCTTTACTAAAGGAAATGTGGTGCGTTTGAAGGGTGGAGATCCGTTTATCTTTGGAAGAGGTTTTGAAGAGGTGCTTTTTGCAAGAAGTTTAGGCATAGAAACCCAATTTATTCCGGGAATTACCAGTATGCAGGCTTCTGGTTTTGAAGATATCCCTTTAACACATCGTGCGTTAAGCGAGGGCATATGGGTGGTAACCGGTACTAAAAAGGACGGCGCCCTGCCAAAAGATTTGCGCCTGGCCATGCAAAGCAACGCAACCGTAGTAATATATATGGGTATGAAACAATTGCCGCTAATTGCGCAGACTTATATAGAGGCTGGCAAGGGAGATATGCCGGCAGCTATTATTCAGCATGCATCGTTGCCGCACCAAAAGTCTGTTAAAGGACCAATTGGTCAACTGCCTCAATTGGCAGAAGAGCAAGGGTTAACCTACCCGTCTATTATTATAATAGGCCAGGTAACGGCCCTGAGTAATCAATAAATAAACTAACGCTATGAAAATTCGCATCAAAGGAAATTCTTTACGTTACCGCCTCACACGCTCTGAAGTAGAGCGTTTTGCCGCCGAAGGCTATATTCACGATAGCACCAGTTTCGGCCCTACACAACTCACTTACGCCTTAAAAGTAAGTGGCGATGATAACCTGCGTGCCGACATGCAGAAGAATTGCATTACCTTTTACATGCCCAGCCACATGGCCGATGAGTGGACGCAAACCGATCGCGTTGGTTTTGAAAATAACGCTGGCGATTTATACTTGCTGATAGAAAAAGATTTTATGTGTCTTGATTTGCCGATTCAAGATCAGGCTGATAATTATCCTAATCCGTTGATGATGGATCATGCGGAGTAAAAAGTAACTCCACCGCGTCATTGCTGAGGAACGAAGCAATCTCTGTAGACGCAAATCAGATCAGCACATCCGCATGTCCTGTACAAAGATTGCTTCGTTTCTCGCAATTGACGAGACGTATAGATATTGGGAGCTGTGGGTTTAATATACAACCTACTTCGCCCGCGCCACCTCCACAGCATAAACCTGCGTGCTGCCCTCAAAATTAGCGCGGAAAATTACCCATCGGGCATCCGGGCTGAACCGAACGTTGGGTTCAAGTCCGGAAACACCGTTTACCGGTGCGCTTTTTGAATAAACGTGATTTTTCATGTTCACCAATCGTTCGGCATCAAAATGGTCGCCGTTAGGAGTGAACAGGTAAATCCAGCGGCCATCTTTGGCCTGGGCCACCTGGGCCTCGTTGCCGCCATCGCCTGCAAACAGTTTTTGATTTGCCGAGATATTGAAATGGATGGACCATTCATCTCGTGTTAATCGGTAGCGTTTCTCGGCCAGTGTTTCTACATTGCTTCCGCCTACAAAAAAGTTTTTGGCACGAGGCATTTGCAAATCAAACCAAATGGTTTTGCCGTCGGGGCCAAACCACTCGTGGCCGGCAATTTCATCATCCATGGTACGCTTGTGCATCAGCTTCACCTCAAGGTTTTTAGTGTTGATTACCCAAATGCGGTCTACCAGTTGCCACGGACCTTCATGGCAAAACATCAATAAATTGGGCTCGGTAGGCGAGAACTGGATATGATTTAGATAGTTGTTTTCTGTGCGCAGTTTGGTTAATTTTTTTGTAGCAATATCAATAGTGAAAAGCGTGTGTGGTACATGGGCCTTAAATAAGACGTTGCCGGCGCCATCAGGATAATGCGCGGCTATCGAATCGCCTTTAGGACTGCACAAACCGCCCAGTTTGGTTTCATCGGCATTGAGGGTAAATATCGCGCCCTTAAAGTCAGCAGGGAAAACATAGAAGAGCTTGGTTTTACGGGTATCCATGTTCACAACAAAAACACTATCCAATACCTGGTAATAAAGGTTATGGGTTTTGGAGCCGATGGCTTCGCCGTCATGCCCGTTACGTTCACGATCCAGCAGCACCACATTGTTGGCCTCTTCCAGAGGTGTGCGTTGCCTGATGTTAGTGATCTGTCTGGTTTTAAATGTTTTAAGATTTAGGGTATATATCTGCGTACTTTTATTACGAGTGTTAAAAAACGCCATCTCTATACCTCCGGCGGTTTTGATAAAGGGGTTATTGTGGAAGTAAAAACTGGAGTTACTGCCTTCCAGACGTGTAAGGCGAATGATTTTGTGGTGGGTGTCTTTATCAATCCACTCATCGGGCATTTTGCGGCCACCGGTTTCCAGTACTTGCTGTGCCGAAGCGCGCATTGAAAAAAGCAGGCAAAGCCATAGCCATGTGCTTGGTTTTATCATAAAACAAAATGTTATATCGGTTTATAAAGACGGCCGTGGGAGCGGCTTTGTCAGTGCCAATATAACATCTTGCAAGGTTGTTGCCCTAAGGCTAACAAATAAGTTACGCAGCTTTTATTACGATAATTCCTTACGCTTAAATATGGAGCCGAGGTTTTTAAAGAACCGCTTATACAGCTCAATATCAAACAACACCGAATCATTCGCGGCTTTATACGATAAGAACAGCCCTATGGGCGTGAGTACCCCGATGGGCATCCACATGCCGAACAACGGCGTCCAGTCGCCATCCTTTACAGATTTTTCGCCAATGGTAGATATGATATAATAAATGAGGAAGAAAATTACCGATACCACTACCGGTAACCCTAAGCCGCCTTTGCGGATGATGGCTCCCAATGGCGCACCAATCAAGAATAATGCTATACAGGCGGCAGAAAGGGTGAATTTCTTTTCATACTCTACACGGCTGCGGCGCACTTCGTGATTTAAATCTTCAAAACGGGTAGCCCGCAGCTTTACTTGCTCGCCTACGCTTTTGGCCTCATTCAGGGCGTTGTTCATGGTGGCTATTTGTGCATCCCGCGATTGTTTTTTAAGATAATTAAGATCGCCGGGCAAATACTTCTTTACCGTTTTAGATTTATGTGGAACCTGGAAGTATTTCATGTAAGGGGTAATGAGCGAGAAATTTCTTTCCAGGCCTATGTTTACCAACTTATTAGATGAATCGCGAAAGCCGTTCAATTGTTTCAGGTTCATCATCTGGAACGCGCCTCTAAACTCATCCTCATTAGTGCGTTGCAGGTTAAAGCTGGAAAGATCAAACTTTTGTATCCGCTCTTTAAACCGGATGCGCTGAAGTGTTTGCCGCTGATCGCTGGCGTTATTTCGTCCGGCAGATTCTTCATAGCGTACACCATCACGCAGGCGGATAATCAGGTTGTCACCTGCACGGAACATTACCCCTTCTTTGGCAAAAGTAACGGCCATGTTATTATCCTGAAGAGAGGCGCGCGAGTAGATCATCAGATCATGCAGCGTGGCGCCATCTTTATCTTTGTGTTTTACACGGATGGAGTAGCCGGGAATGCTATTGTTAAAAATGCCTTCAGATATCAGGAATGATGCCTTTTGCTTGCGGGCATCATACAGCAGCGAGTAGTATTTAAGATTAGCTACCGGCAGCATGTACTCTGAAAAGAAGAAGGCGGCAACACTGAGTATAAACACCACAATAACCATAGGGTACAGCGCGCGCGACAGCGATATGCCGGCCGACTTAATGGCCACCAGCTCATAATTCTCGCCCAGGGCACCGTACGTCATGATAGACGACAGCAATACCGACAGCGGCAGGGCCATGGCCACATTGGTGGCCGAGGCATACAGCATCAGTTGCAGGATGGTGTACCACTCAAAGCCTTTGCCTATAAGATCATCAATATATTTGAACAGGAATAGCATCAGCAGTACGAACATCACAATGAGGAACGTAACCACAAATGGCCTGATGAATGCCCTGAGTAATAGAAGGTGTATTTTTTTCACGCTGCAAATTTAGGGAATTTCGGGCTGTGCCGTGCAGGCAAAGATATTGCCGCGCAAAGCCTTGTCCTCTAAACTGTTTACACGAATTTTTATTGTACCTGCTGTTTCAAATGATATTGATTTTTAGGCGCCCAGCACGCTAATGAGGTAATCAATCTGGTTGTCCCAGATCAGTTTACGGTCGGGAATTGTATCCTCGGCAGCAAAGTCTGTAATGCCCAGTGCAACATCGTTGGTTAGTTCGTCTTGCAGAATTTCCATCTCGAAGTAGCTGTTCGGGTCATCATCCAGCCACTTAAAACGCACCAATTTGTTCTCTTTCATCATCAGCAGGCGGGCTTTCTGCTGTTCATCATCCCAGGTAAAGGTATATACCTGATCGCGCACAGAAACATCATCAGCAAACCACTGTGTCAGTCCGTTGGGTTCACTCAAAAAGCTGTAGAGTATGCGTGGGGACGATTTGATCTCATACTCGATATTAAATTTTTTTTTCTCGGACATAATCAGGGGTTTATACACTGGCAAGCCATTAATGGCGTAAAATAATTAACATTTTTTCTAAAGAAAAGTATTTTCTACTATATTTGCAAACCTTTTTGCAAGGGAGGTTGTCTGCAAAGGCAATTTAAAATAAACAATACGGCGGGGTAGCTCAGATGGTTAGAGCGTAGGATTCATAACCCTAAGGTCGGCAGTTCGATCCTGCTCCCCGCTACATATTAAGATAAGGCTTCAAATTCTAATTTGAAGCCTTTTTTGTTTAGCTGCCCTTATTATTCATTCAAAAAAACCATTAAATAATTCCTTTAAGATTGATTTTGTTCTGATACAATATTTAAAATCTACTAAGAAATAATTTGGTAGTAGTTATTAATAACTATAAAATAAAAGACCGCCCCTTTAGGCGGTCTTTTATTTTATAGTTAAACGGTAGTATTAAATTCACTTAGTTTAATCTGTAGACTATTGAACACGATTGACGCCTACATCAATAGAGCCTGATGAGCCGACAACAACTCCTTCCATCACGCCGTCCTCGCGGGTTGTGTTCACATCATGCGAAGCCCATACGTCGCCGGCATACATTTCATAGAAATTGCCAACACCGCTTATATCTCTGATCCTTACAGTGTAGGTGCCCGGCGGAACATAGGTGGTAGCACCGTTCCACTGCTCATCAGTTGATGAGTAAGTGGTCCATGAAAAATAGTTGTCATTGGTGGTAAACTCTGCTACCACGGTGCCGTTTTGCTCAAAAGTAACATCCCAATCATAAGTGCGGTAAAGGCCGCTTTGTGAGGCTGTTTCATGGAAAATGACATTGTCAGAAAAAAATGCACTATGCAAGCTTTTCTGTGAGTGTTGTGCAATGTAGCTTGCTGAGTACGGAATCCCCAGTTTTTCTGCGGTTAAAGAATGAATTTTGGTAGTGGCTGATGCTGTTAAAAATGCACCACCTACCAGCGCTATCACTGATAGCAAAAGTTTAGATGTTCTCATAAAGAAATTAATTATTGGTTTATATTTACACAAATCTAACCGGGGGCAATTCTGATTTATTGTGAGATATTATCTTTTATTTATGACATATTATCTTTTATGAAAGCATGATTGAAGTAAAAGTTATAATGAATGCGTAAGTATAAACCAATAGTTATAATGACCCTGACGCCTTTTTAAAAATGCTATTTATTGGAGGGGCCGGGCGGCTTCTGATACTCTGATAAGTAATTGCGGATGCTGGTGTGTGAGGTGTAAAATTAAAGAGGTCAATCCAGCTAAAAAAGTAGATTGACCTTTTAGCAGTCATTGATATTGCCAGCTAGCAGCAACCAGCAGTTTAATAATGACCGGCAAATACTGTTTGCGGCATCAGTTAGGATAATTGAATATCTAACTGATGGACGGAAAAGAGATTCCCTTAATCTTCCTGAATAATTCAACCGCATACAGATCCGTCATGCCTGAAACAAAATCAAGGATGGTTTGAATTTTGGCGTAGGTATCTGTAGAGGTAGTGAGGAATTGTTTAGGAATCAGCTCCACCAGTTTCTTATGGTATTTTGATTGATTAGAAAGATAAGCCGGTATAAACTCTTCCAGCAAACCGCCCATTACCTTGTAACCCGCAACTTCAATTTGCACTACCGAACTGTAATTGTAGATCTTTTTGACAGATAAATCGCCAATGGTTTTCATGGTAGAGCGATAGGGCTCGTCAATGCGGTCAATCAGTGCAGCGTTAAAATCACCTGAAAGCAAACCGTTCTGCTCTTTATAAAATAAATCAGAGCACTGTTGTACCAATGTACTGATAGATCTGGCCCGTAGGTAACCCACTTTGGCATCAATATCTTCAATAGCGGTTAATCGCGCAGGCATTTTGGGGTCATTACAAAGCGGAAGCAATAGGTCTTCCACTTCCTGATATGATAGTATTTTAAGGCGTTGGGCGTCTTCCAGGTCGATGATGTTATAGCAAATATCATCTGCAGCCTCCACCAGGTAAACCAGGGGATGACGCTTATAAACTAACGGATCATCCTGCACTTTAATCAGTCCAAGCTCGGCAGCAATCTTTTCAAAGCCTTGTTGTTCTGATTGAAAGAAACCATATTTTTTCAGGTGAATCTGCTTTTTATCGCCACCTGCTAAGGCACTGCACGGGTACTTGGCAATGGCTGCAATGGTAGAGTAGGTGAGTGCAAAGCTGCCGTAACCTTTACCCGCGTAAGGGTGGGTTAGTATGCGTAGGGCATTGGCGTTGCCTTCAAATGTGGTTAGGTCTTTCCACTGCTGTTCGGTTACTTCTGGCTGGTATTTCCGGCCATCGCCGTCGGTGAAATAATGCGAGATGGCCGATTCGCCTGAGTGCCCGAATGCCGGATTACCCAGGTCATGTGCCAGGCAGGCGGCGGCAACTATATTGCCTATCTCGCTCAGCAGCGGGAATTTATCATCTATCGTAGGGTCATCTTTCCGGAGTTTATTATAGTGCTCGCGTCCTAATGATTTGCCCACGCTGGCTACCTCCAAACTGTGGGTAAGCCGGTTGTGTACAAATATGCTTCCGGGCAGTGGGAATACCTGAGTTTTATTTTGCAACCGGCGAAAGGGGGACGAGAAAATAATGCGATCATAATCGCGCTGAAACTCAGAGCGTGCATCCTGCGGATTGTCATAAGTTTTGTGTTCGCTGCCCCAGCGTTTGGCCGATAGTAGTTGGTCCCAGTTCATGCTTAAATTTAAAGTTCCAGATGGATGATGGACGAAGATAGTGTTAATATTTATTCGGTTGAAAGACGGTATAGCATCTCTTGCGATAACAAAAAAGCTAATTTGCTATAGGTTTTGCATCAAACAGCCTGTAAATCTTACAAATTGCAGACCCATTACAACCAACCATAACGTACCTTTGCACGTAATAAAAGCAAAGCGGCGCTAAAGCTGCTTGCTGCATTCCTGAAAACATGCTTAATACAATAGAAGAAGCTATACTGGCCATACAAGCCGGCAAAACAATTATAGTGGTTGATGACGAAGATCGCGAGAACGAAGGCGACTTTTTAGCTGCCGCCCGCCACGCTACGCCAGAAACCATCAACTTTATGGCTAAATATGGCCGCGGATTGATTTGTGCGCCTATCACTACGCAACGCGCCCGCGAGTTGCAGTTAGAGCCGATGGTGGTGCAAAATACCGCATCGCATGAAACCGCTTTTACCGTATCTATTGATTTATTGGGTCATGGTTGTACTACGGGTATTTCCGCGTCAGATCGTTCAAAAACTGTTTTGGGTTTGATTGATGACAGCATGAAACCTGCAGATTTCGGTCGCCCGGGGCATATTTTTCCGTTGATTGCAAAAGATGGCGGCGTGCTGCGTCGCTCGGGCCACACCGAGGCTGCGATAGACCTGCCTGTAATGGCTGGTTTTGAGCCCGCCGGCGTAATCTGCGAGATTATGAAGGAGGATGGCGAGATGGCTCGTTTGCCAGATTTGTTGGAGATGGCCAAAGAACACAACCTTGTTATTGTTTCTATTAAAGACCTGATTGCCTATCGGTTGCGCACCGAGAGCATGGTAACCAAAGAGGTAGCAGTTAAAATGCCAACTGAATGGGGCGAGTTTGATATGATTGCTTATACCCAGATTGATACAGGCGAAAACCACCTGGCATTGGTAAAAGGTAGCTGGGAACCTGATGAGGCCGTAATGGTGCGCGTACACAGCTCATGCGTTACAGGTGATATCTTTGGCTCATGCCGATGTGATTGCGGCCCGCAATTGCACAAGGCGATGGAAATGGTGCAGGCAGAAGGTAAGGGAGTGATCTTGTATATGAACCAAGAGGGTCGTGGCATTGGCCTGGTAAATAAACTGAAAGCTTACCAATTGCAGGAGAATGGCTTTGATACCGTTGAAGCTAACATTAAACTGGGCTTCAAAATGGATCAGCGTGATTATGGTGTGGGTGCACAAATTCTGCGTGATCTGGGCATTTCAAAGATGCGCCTGATGACTAACAATCCAAAAAAACGTGCCGGCCTGATTGGCTACGGACTGGAAGTAGTAGAGAATATTCCGATTGAGATTGCGCCAAACCCGCATAACGAAAATTATCTGCGTACCAAACGCGATAAAATGTCACACGATATTCTATTGAGAGATCATTGATCTTATAAAATGATTTGTCATCTCGACCGTAGGGAGAGATTTTTTCTAATAAACCTTGCGAATGCCTGGCAGAAAAGATCCCTCCTTTTTGTTTTTTAAGCCCTTGACTAGAAGTATTTTTCGGAGGAAAGCACAGAAGTTGCCTCCAGATCCAGAATTTTGCAAATAGTCAACAAACGTTCCACCGTCAGTTTGCTATTGCCCAACTCTATTTTGCTGTAACAATTCTGGCTGATCTGCATTTTCATGGCCATATACTCTTGCGAGTAACTTAATTTCTCTCTCTGTTTGCGGATGTTGTTGGTAATCATCCGTATTTGCTGATCTTGCATGAATAAGCTGTTTATGAATAATTCAGCAAGCCCCAGGGGATGAGATTGCACTTTTACAAACTACAACAGACAAAAGACCGCGTTAGTTTGCATGAATAAGTGTTTGTTTGAAATAGCGTATTTATACGAGTTATTTTTTCCTGCCGCCGGGAGGAAAAAATAGCATGAACATCGCAAGCCTTGATGCTTGAGTAGGCTATGAATTGAAGCAGCCGGTACCAGAAGAAGTTTATTCTTCTTCTTCCTTCTTAGAATTACCCTGGTAGGGCAGTGGTGGTGGCGCCGTAGTTGCTGGAGGTGTGTTGCCATTAGTTGGGCGTTTATGCCCGCGCGAAAAAATGGCGCGCACAAACTCGCCAAAGGTGTCAAAATCGCGTTGGTAAATTAAGCCCAGGCCGTTTACATATAATATTTGCGAGGTGCCGATAAGCGAACTGAGCGTAGTGGTATTGAGCACCCGGTAAGAGTACCGCAAGCGCAGTCGACCGTCTTTCCGGATCAGGAAATCGGCCTCAAAATCTTTAACAAAAGTGCTGGCATCGGCATTAAAAAAACTGCTGCTTGAGCTGCTGAACAGGTTGTTGGTGCCATTACTGCTATATAGGTTGCCGTTTAGCACAATACGGTCATTCCAGAAATGCAGAGTGGCGCTGGCATCACTGGCAGAGCGGATGTTAATATCCACGTTCTTGATGTTGGATTGTGAAATGAACGTATTGAGTTTATTAAACGCAAACTCACTCACAGCTTGTTCTGCGGTTTGAGCCACTTCGTTACTCAGGTTACTGCCGGTGCCCGGAGCAAACTGACGGCGGATAATCAAACTTAATGCTTGCTGGTTACGATTGTTCTCGTCGTTCAGGTAAGTGGCCAGGTCGTCTTTAATAGACGGATCAGTAGGGAAGGTGAAGTCAAAGTTAATGGTTGGCTGCAACAGGGTATTAGTCAATATCAATTCGGCCTGAACTAATTTCTGCTGATCACCATAGGGTGATTGTTGGCCCGCTGCCGAGTATAGGTTGCTGATACCCGTACGCACTTCGTAGGTAGCACGCAGGTTAATACCGGCATTGTTAGGATTACCCGTCCACCGGATAGTACCACCCTGGTTTACGGTAAAGTTTTTACTGATGAAGTCTTTAGCGGTAAACTCAAACTTACCAGACTGGATCAGATAATCGCCAAACATCTCAAAATCGCCCAGGCTATTAATTTTTAGCTGTAGGTCATTGGCAATACCACGGCCTTCCAGTCGGCCGTAGTCGGTTGATATTTTTACCAGCGATTTTTCATCCACTTTCAAATTCATGTTCAGCGTAACGCCTTTAAAGGCGTTTACGGTTTCGATGCGTTGTTCGGTGGTATCTTTATGGCTGGCATAATGAATAAAATCGTACTCGCTGGCGGTAGATGAGGTATTGAGGGGAAGGTTAAACACGGTGCCATCATTGGTAGAAGCATCAATGTCGATGTTCATATTATCGGTAGGTCCGCTGAAGTAGAAGTTGCCAGTTGCGTAGGCTGTACCATAATAAAGGTGATTGTCCTTAAAAGTGGTGTTCAGTGCCATCAGGTTGGTGGCTTTGACTGAGACATCCAGGTCAGGGTTAGCTATATTGTTCAGATTTACCGTGCCATTTGCTACCCCCTCGCCGCCGCGGGCGTCGCGCAGCTTAAGGTCCTTTATTTTTACTACACTATTATCAACGGTCAGCTGGTCATTTAGCGTGTAAGCCGCCTGCAGATAGTTTACCTTAACACCAGTATTAGAAAGCGTAACTTTACCATTTAACTGCGGATTGCTTGTTGGTCCGGTCAGTCTCAGATCTGTAGATACCGTTCCCTTAACATCCGTAACCAGGTCTTTAATAAATGGAGAGAAGATAATGGCTTCGGTTTGGTCCATCTTCACATCAAAGTTGAAGGCATTTTTGGTTCCTTCAGTCAGGTCATAAATGCCCGCAATGTTCATAGTTTCCAGGCCGCGGTTCATAATGTTTAGCTTAACATCGGCCTGTTTACGGCCGTTATCCAGTTTGGAAAGGATCTTTACATCGCCTACCAATGTCTGGTTCATGGTAAGAGAATCAATCCCCAAATTAGCCTCAAATGCCGGCGATTTGGTAATCTCGCTCAGCGTGACATTGCCATTCATTGTACCCAGCAACTTAATGTCTGACGCCTTGGCCAGCTGATTGAAGGTGCTCATGGAAAAATGATCGAAATCAACTTTAAGCTTATCGGCAGGGTTGTCTGAGATAAAACCGTTAATGCGTACCTTTTGTAATCCGTTAGACATTTCAAAGCCTGATACCTGAGTTTTGCCGTCCAGTAGTCGAATACGTACCTGTTCCTGGATTTTCCAGGGCTGATGCTCCAATATTACATCGGATGGCAGCAGTTTCAACTTAGCCGTGGTGTCACGCCCAAACTCCACCAGGCCGTAAAGGTCTAATTGGTTGGTAGCATCTTTATCAGACAGTTTAATGTTGAAGTTAAGGCTATCCTTTTTTAAGGTATTGGCAATATTGATATTTTTGATATAAAGTGATTTGCTCAGATCAATCTTACTAAGCGATAAGTTGAGGCCCAGAAAGGTATCGGAGGTATTCTCATCAAGGATCAGATCATGGAACGTCATCCCGCCGTATTCAATGGTTTTAATGTACCCACTTAGTGAGGCTTGGTCTGTAGCCGAACTGAACTGGCCCACAAACGTACCCGGTTCCGGAATTCGCAAACTGGGCACAAAGATTACGGCCAGCGGCGTGATATCCTTAATCTTTAAGTTAAAGTCAAAATCCTGAGATTTAAAAGGCGTGATATCCGTTTTTATAGAGGGGATATATTTTTTAACAATGGTTTTAAAATACGAAGGCAGGGTAGCCACATCAAAATTACCTTTAATGCTACCATCGGCCATTGGCGATTGCAGACTGATCAATCTGTCTCTACCCTTACCGCTGGCCGTAAGCTGTACCGAGTCGACCACAATGTTATTTCTCGGATCGACGATTCGCATGGAGGAAACCAATATGTTGCCCTCTATATCGCTCAGACTTTTAACCGCAAAATGTGTATTCAGTTGCGCGCTTATAATAATCGTGTCTTTCAAAAAATGCAGGTTATGCAGATGTGCATCGCCTATAGAGGCATTTAAATCGTAAACAGGTTTAGCAGGATTAAGATCGGCAGAACCTTTCAGGTCCAGTTTCAGGTAGCGATCATCAATCGTAACATGCCCGGCAAAAACTTTCTTTTGGATGGAGCCCTTGGTAAGAATGTTATTATAGCGGTAGCCTTTGTAATCAAAATACGTCAGGCGGGCATCAATTTGCTCGGCCATGTTTTTTAGTTCGTCGCCGCAACCTTTTACATCGGCAACAAAGGTGGTGCGTCCGATGTCACTTTCATCAATCAGTTTGCCCAGCGCAAAATCATAGGCTTTAATATTGCCGCTGTAAGCCGGTGTGCCAGCTTTGCTGATCTTCAGGTTAACGTCGCTCTCAAATCGGCCCAGGGCAGTCTTGAATTCACCATACGCCACAAAATCATTCTGAAAACCGGTAAAACGTCCTTTGAAATTAAAGTTGCCAAATTTGTCCAATACGTCTGGTAGTTTACGGTTGGTGGCGCCCACAAACCTATTATAGAGATACTCCAGATCGCGACGATTACTGGCTACCTGATTTATTTTTAACTCCAGGAAAGTGTTATCCCAATCGGGGAGACCCTTCAGGTTAAAATCGCCGCTAATGTAGGTGGCCTGTCCGCCGGTAATAGTCAGGCCGGTTGCCTTCAGGTTTTTAACCAGGCCTTTAACTTTACCGTCAATCCCCAGATCGAAACTGGTTTTTTCCAGTCCGCTAGTGAAGTAGGCGATGTCTTTTGACGCTATCTGCGATGATTTGAAATCGGCATCCATCATCACCCTGTCCTCAAAATCCTCGTCCATATCGCTAAACTTCTTAAAACGCATCCTGAAATAATCTTTCAGATGTGTTTGCGGGGTGACTATAGATAGCTTTTTCAGCAAGATTTGGTTAGTATCAATAGTGGCCTGCGCCGTAAAGCTTTTCAATGTGAATCCGCTTTTCTCCTTGAAGGAGAGGTGGCGCACATCTCCCTGGAAAATATGGTTCTTGATATCCATCCCAAACACTTCGGCGGTAAAAGCACGCACATCAATATCATTAAAATTAATGCGATTGCTGATGATGGTATCGCGCAGGTAATTCTTGTAGCGGAAATGCAGGTTGTTTACGGCAAGCCTGCCAAAGATCAGCGTCCAAGGGCGGCTTGGCCTTTTTACCGTATCTGGCGAGTTAAAATAATCAATAATAAAATCAAGATTGGTAGTGCTGTCTTTTAGTTTTTTTAAATAGAATGAGCCGTTATCCAGCTGAATATCATTAAAGTTGAGCTTGCGCTGTTTAATGCTGTTGAAGACAGAGAACTTGTTAATGGCTACCGAGAGAAGCGGGGTGTTTAGCAGCGTATCATGTTGCCTGTCTATAATATAAAGGCCTTCCAGTCGGACGCTGGTGAAGGGCCTGATATCAAGGCTTTTGATGCCAATGGTGGTTTTAAGTTCTTTAGACAGATAGGCAGCCGTTTTTTTTGCCATCCAGGTTTGCACCGGTTTAAACTGCAGCACCAATAATAGCACACTCAGCATCAGCAGGATGACCAGGACGATACTAAGCGCTATTTTGAGTACTTTTTTAATAACTTTGCAGTTTAACTAATGAGTGAACGAGTGAGTTTTGATTGATTGAAAGTTTTAACAGCGTATAACCAATATGGTTTAAGCAGGTAAGCAAATTACAATCATTTATTGTCACTTTTCAACAACTTGCTTAAGCAAGCCAAAAATCTAAAATTTTTTGTTTGTTTAATTGAGCGGGTGGGGAGAAAATCCACTCATTCACTCCTGCACTCATTCAAATTACACAATATGCCTGTAATACTTGGAATAGAATCATCTTGCGACGAAACCTCGGCAGCTGTTTGCGCTGATGGGGTAATGCTGAGCAATGTCATCGCTAACCAAACCATTCATGAAGCGTATGGCGGCGTAGTGCCAGAACTGGCCTCGCGCGTGCATCAGCAAAACATCATTCCGGCAGTAAACCAGGCTATATTAAACGCAAAAATAAATAAAAATGATATTGATGCGATAGCTTTTACCCGGGGGCCGGGCTTATTGGGGTCGTTGCTGGTGGGCGTATCGTTTGCCAAGTCGTTCGCGCTGGCATTGGGCAAGCCTTTAATAGAGGTAAACCACATGCAGGCACACGTATTGGCACATTTTATTGATGAGCCAAAGCCGCAGTTCCCGTTTCTGTGTCTAACAGTATCTGGCGGCCACACGCAGATTGTATTGGTAAAAGATTACTTCGATATGGAAATAATCGGCCAGACGAACGACGATGCCGCCGGCGAAGCACTCGATAAAACCAGTAAAGTACTGGGTCTACCGTATCCGGGCGGCCCGTTGATTGATAAATACGCACGGCAGGGTAACCGCAATGCTTACCAGTTCCCCGAGCCTCAGATTCCCGGTTTTGATTTCAGCTTTAGCGGATTGAAAACGGCCATTATGTATTTCATCCGTGATAACGTAGCCATCAACCCCAATTTTACGCAGGAACATATTGCCGATATCTGCGCCTCGGTAGAGTATCGTGTAGTAACCATCCTTTTAAATAAGCTAAAGAAAGCTGCCATTGCCCATGGCATAAAAGATATTGCATTGGCGGGCGGTGTATCTGCCAACACCGGTTTACGTCAGGGTATCCAGGAACTGGCCGCTCAACACGGCTGGAACGCTTTTATCCCCCGTTTTGAATATTGCACTGATAACGCCGCCATGATTGCTATTGCCGGTTACCACAAATACCTGCAAGGCGATTTTGTAGGCCAGGACGTAGCGCCGCTGGCCAGGATGCCGTTTTAGGGTGAGATTAGAGATTGAAGGCTAAAGATTAGTTCTTCGATGGATGAAAACTGATCAACTTAGTGTTTCGAACTCAAGGAAAACTAATCTTCACTCTCCAGTCTTTAACCGCTTAATTTAGAATGTATCCAAATAAGATTTGATCTTACTTGAACTTCAAATAAATGTGCAAATTTCGTAGCTTCGCCACTCGAATGCGAAACACTGCATTCAGTACCTGATTTCGTTATTTCTTTTCACTAAAAATCAATACAATGGCTTTTGATTTAGATATGATCAAACAGGTTTACGATCGCTACGCCACCCGCGTTGAGGCTGCGCGCAAAGCTACCGGTAAACCGCTTACTCTAACCGAGAAAATTTTATATGCTCACTTGAGCGAGGGCGATGCTTCAAAAGCATACACCCGCGGTGCAGACTATGTTGACTTTGCACCAGACCGTGTGGCTATGCAGGATGCTACCGCACAAATGGCGTTGCTGCAGTTTATGCAGGCTGGTCGCCCTAAAGTTGCTGTTCCATCAACTGTACACTGTGATCACCTGATCCAGGCTAAAGTTGGTGCGACTGACGATTTGAACACAGCAAAAGACATTAACAAAGAGGTTTACGATTTCCTTGCTTCTGTTTCTGATAAATATGGTATCGGTTTTTGGAAACCAGGTGCAGGTATCATTCACCAGGTAGTGCTGGAGAACTACGCTTTCCCAGGTGGTATGATGATTGGTACCGACTCACACACACCTAACGCAGGTGGTTTGGGTATGATTGCCATTGGCGTTGGTGGTGCTGATGCCTGCGACGTGATGGCCGGCCTGCCATGGGAACTTAAATTCCCTAAACTGATTGGCGTGAAGCTGACCGGTAAACTGTCTGGCTGGGCTTCTGCAAAAGACGTGATTCTGCGTGTTGCTGGTATCCTGACTGTAAAAGGTGGTACCGGTTACATTGTTGAATATTTTGGCGAAGGCGCTGAGTCGCTTTCTGCTACCGGTAAAGGTACTATCTGTAACATGGGTGCAGAAATTGGTGCTACTACCTCTATCTTTGGTTTTGACGAGAAAGCTGCTGCTTACCTGCGTGGTACCGAGCGTGCTGAAATTGCCGACCTTGCTTACGCTGTTAAGCAACACTTAACCGGCGACCCAGAGGTTTACGCTACTCCAGAGCAATATTTTGATCAGGTGATTGAAATTAACCTGAGCGAACTGGAGCCACACGTAAACGGTCCGTTCACTCCGGATCTGGCCTGGCCTATTTCTAAATTTGCTACCGCTGTTAAAGAAAACGGCTGGCCTACAGCACTGGAAGTTGGTCTGATTGGTTCTTGTACCAACTCATCTTATGAGGATATTACCCGTGCGGCATCTGTTGCCAAACAGGCTATTGATAAAAATCTGAAAGCTAAAGCTGAGTACACCGTAACTCCAGGTTCAGAACTGGTACGTTACACGGTAGAGCGCGATGGTTATTTGGATACTTTCGAGAAAATTGGTGGTGTGGTATTGGCAAACGCTTGCGGTCCGTGTATCGGTCAGTGGGCTCGTCATACTGATGATCCATCTCGCAAAAACTCTATCATCACTTCGTTTAACCGTAACTTCGCTAAACGTCAGGATGGTAACCCTAACACCCACGCTTTCGTAGCATCTCCAGAGATTGTTACTGCATTTGCTATTGCTGGTGATTTAACCTTCAACCCATTAACTGATACCCTGACCAACCAAAACGGCGAGCAGGTGAAACTGGACGAGCCGGTAGGCATCGAGTTGCCAGTAAAAGGTTTTGCAGTTGAGGACGCAGGTTACCAGGCTCCAGCTGAAGACGGTAGCGGTGTAACTGTTGTGGTTGATCCAAAATCTGCCCGCTTACAACTGTTAGATCCGTTTGCAGCATGGGAAGGTACCGACCTGAGCGGTCTGCGTTTGTTGATCAAAGCTAAAGGTAAATGTACTACTGACCACATCTCTATGGCTGGCCCATGGTTGAAATTCCGCGGTCATCTGGATAACATTTCAAACAACATGCTGATCGGTGCGATCAACTATTTCAATAATACTGCAGACAGCGTTAAAAACGCCCTGACCGGCGAGTACGGTCCGGTACCTGCTACCCAGCGCGATTACAAAGCACACGGTATTGGTTCTGTAGTAGTAGGCGACGAGAACTACGGTGAAGGTTCATCACGCGAGCACGCTGCGATGGAGCCACGTCACCTGGGCGTTCGTGCTATCCTGGTAAAATCTTTTGCACGTATCCACGAAACCAACCTGAAAAAACAAGGTATGCTGGGTATCACCTTCGCTGATCCGGCTGATTACGATAAAGTGCAGGAAGATGACCTGATTGCAATCAACGGTCTGACTACCTTTGCACCAGACAAACAACTGAGCGTAACCCTGACCCACAAAGATGGCTCACAGGATACCTTCGCGGTAAACCACACTTATAATGCACAGCAAATTGAGTGGTTTAAAGCAGGTGGCGCGCTGAACATCATCCGTGCTCAGCAACACGCGTAAGCTTTGATTTAGGAATTCGGAATTTCAATTTCGAATTTTAATATAGAAACGCCTTCCCGATTGGGGAGGCGTTTTTTTGTTTTGAGCATAACCGTAGAGCCACATATTTGTGGTTCTTTTTGCTATTTGGATGTGCAATTTTATAATTAACTTTAATGAAACTTAAATCTTATGAACATAGAGCTTGATCCCTCTTCTTCTTTTGAAACCCCTTTAAAAAAATACTATCACCCTAAGATGATGAGAGTAGCTACCTTTTTAGGAGGCCCGTTGGTAACCGGATATTTTATCGCAGAAAATTACAAGGCCTTTAAGCAACCAGGTAAAGCCGGGCTGTCGTGGTTTTATTCTATTATGTTCTGTGTAGTTCTGCTGGTAGTAATTGTGCTTATAAGCAGGCTGCGGATAGGTGGCAATAATGGCGACTCTTTTAAATACGTTATTCCGCTACTATATAGTTGGGGAGCTTATGGGTTGATTAATTATTTACAAGGAGGGTTGATTGAGGAACATGTAAATGCAGGCGGGGAAAGTTACGGTTGGGGGCGCGCTATTTTAGTTAGTATAATTGGGCTTGTAGTTTTTATGATAGTGATATGTAGCGTGCTGATTGTGTTGTCTAACATTTTCCCTACGTTGTTGCCCGATTAAGACTAGTTATAGAGATTCTTCAATTTAAAGAATGGTATGGGGGGCTTCATTCCTTAAAATTTATCAAAACCCAATGCTTCGCTTTTGCTGTCTTTTTATGGTGTGCGCTATGTTGTTAGCGTCATGTGGTAACAGGAGTAATCCATCAGCGGCAAATCACACCATTGATACTAAGTGGAAAAAGATATCTGATAGCTGGATTGAGAAAGCTAAGCGGTTTAACTATAACAGACGTGAAGATACCAGTTTGATAAGTGAGTTTAGTAAACTGATCGGGTCTGATACAATACCTTACGCCCATACAGAACATGTAGATCCGGATTACGGACGTATTTTTAATGAAGTTTCAATAGACCTTGACAGCGACGGGCAAGCCGAGTTGATCTGCCTGCAAGGGTGGGACGTTTATAGGCCAGTTCTATGTTTATTTAAGCAGATTGATGGCAACTGGTATCTGATCTATAAAGAGCAGATCGATACTTTCTACGGTTCGCCAACTATTTATGTCGCCAATAACTATTCGCGTAATAAGACATTCTATTTAAGGAGGGTTTACAACCACGGTTCAGGCGTTTACGTTGATGGATACTCCTTCTATAAGCTAATTGATAATCAAGTGTACCACTGCCTTGATATTGTGAATGATGCACATATATATGGGTGGGGGCTTTTTATGAACCAGGCAGTTAAGTCAGATTTTGATTTCAGGGGCGATATGGTTGATGAGATTTCGGTAAATTATAGCTACAACTTTTTCCCGGGAAGTATGGGTACTGGTGATTGTTCCTGGTGTACTCATGAGGATACTCCTTTAATAAAGGGCGAAGACAATGTTACCTACACTTATAACAGCAAAAAGCATAAGTATATTTTTGAAGCAGCTCCCTACCAAAACAGCGCTACGGATTTGACTGAAGAGAAGATAAAATGCTTTGGTGATTTTGGCAACGATAGCTTATTTGTTCATGCTTACAGGCGACAGATAGATACCGTGTTGAAAATGGGGAGCCCGCTCCAAAAGAAAATATTGAAGAAGTATCTTCGGTTGGTTAAAAAAGATAAAGTGGCTATTACAGAAGAATTAGAACCAAAGACAAATAATACAACTTTATACGGTCCTGAAAAATAAAAAAGAGCCACAAATATGTGGCTCTATAATATCTTACATAATCCCGATCACTGATTAACCAATCACTGATCTCTAAAATCACGCTTCTTCTAAAGATTCGCCAGTTACCGTTTCTTTGATACGGGTTTCCAGCTCTTCCATCAGTTCAGGATTGTCCAGCAGCAGTTGTTTAACCGCATCGCGGCCCTGGCCCAGGCGGGTATCGCCATAGCTAAACCATGAGCCTGATTTTTTGATGATGTTATGGTCAACACCCAGGTCAATGATCTCGCCGGCTTTAGAGATGCCCTCGCCAAACATGATATCAAACTCTGCGATACGGAATGGTGGAGCCACTTTATTTTTCACAATCTTAACCTTAACGCGGTTACCTGATACCTCGTCGGTGTCTTTAATCTGAGAGATACGGCGTACATCCAAACGTACGGAAGCGTAGAACTTCAACGCGTTACCACCGGTAGTGGTTTCTGGATTGCCAAACATTACACCAATCTTATCGCGCAGCTGATTGATGAAGATACAGCAACATCCGGTTTTGCTGATGGTACCGGTTAACTTACGCAACGCCTGAGACATTAAACGAGCTTGTAAACCCATTTTTGAGTCGCCCATCTCGCCTTCAATCTCACCTTTTGGTACCAGCGCAGCCACAGAGTCAATCACAATGATATCGATAGCACCGGAGCGGATCAGGTTGTCGGCAATTTCCAGCGCCTGCTCGCCGTTGTCTGGCTGAGAGATCAACAGGTTCTCTACATCCACACCCAGCTTCTTAGCATAAAAACGATCGAACGCATGCTCGGCATCAATAAAGGCAGCAATACCACCTTGTTTCTGTGCCTCGGCAATGGCGTGGATAGCCAGCGTGGTTTTACCAGATGACTCCGGACCGTAGATCTCAATAATACGGCCTTTAGGTAAACCATTAACACCAAGGGCAATATCCAGACCTAACGAACCGGTAGAGATCACTTCCATTTTCTCAACCTCGGTATCGCCCAGCTTCATGATGGTGCCTTTACCGTATGATTTTTCCAGTTTATCCAGCGTCAGCTGTAATGCTTTAAGTTTATCTGCGTTGCTCATTGTATTATGAATGTGTACAAATGTAATAAAAGAAATTACAAATACTAATTTTTTTAGTAAATATTTTTTATTGGTCCGAAAAGTCGGGAAAGACCATAAATCCGAAAGATAGCACTTATGTATCAAACTTAATTATCGGGGAGGGTAAATCAAAGGGTAAAGCAAAATCTGTTTACTTGCTTAGCCCTTGTTTTGTGTCGGTGCTTTTATAAACGGTTTGTGCAATTATTAATGTCAGTCCGCTCATTGCCGCGGAGGCTAGTTACTTTTGTCTTGACAAAAAAGTAACTAAAAAGTAAAGTCAAAACGATTCCTTCCACCCGCCCTGCACAAATTTGACGCGCACAGCGCAGCCAAATTTCGTGGCATTCCCGCCAACGCCCGGCCCGGCGTTTTGGCTGCCTGCGCTTTATTCCGTCTGAACCAGAATTTGTGGGATTTCCAGAATTAGTCGAATTACTTTGATGCAAATAGTCAATTCTGGAAATTCTTTAATTCGAAAAATTCTGGTTCAGATTTTTTCCTGCTGACATAGGGCTGTCACTCACCCATCGCACCTTTGAATCATCAACTAAAAAAAACAAACATTATGACACTCTTAAATTATTTTTTGAACCAGTTGGAGGAAGAAGCGGCAATAACCCGCAAATTTTTAACTCTGTTGCCCGAAGATCAGTATCAATGGCAGCCGCACCCTAAAAGCATGCGCCTTGTTGTGCTGGCTACGCATATTGCCGAGCTGCCAGGCTGGATTCCTATGGCCTTAAATACCACCGAATTGGATTTTTCTGTAAATGCTTATAAGCCAACTATCGTTGCCAGCAATACCGAGTTACTGGCAACTTTTGAGAAAAACCTGGAGGAGGCCCGCACCCGCCTGCAAATTGCCGATGCCGCCGAGCTGGCCGAACTATGGACGCTACGCGATGGCGACAACATTTTCTTTACCACTAATAAAGCCGATGTGATTCGCATGAGCATGTCGCAACAGATCCATCACCGGGCACAGCTGGGTGTGTTCTTGCGATTGCTGAACGTACCGATTCCAGGCAGCTATGGCCCGAGTGCTGACGAGATGCCAATAATCGAGAAGGCGGAGGTGTAATTTATTTAGACCATAAGCAATAGTCCATAGTGCTTGCATTATGGACTATTTTGTTTCTGCCATGTAGTCGATCGCGGTCTATGGGCCTCAAACCCGCGCTTGAACTTATTTGTTTCTACTGTGGGTTATCGACTATGGTCTATTGACTTCTTCGCCACATTCTTCTCGTAATATTTACAGAAATAAGTAAGCGGACAGATATCGCACTTAGGTTTGCGGGCCACGCAAATATAGCGTCCATGTAAAATAAGCCAATGGTGCGCAATGGCCAGCCGTTCGCGGGGCAGGTATTTTACCAACTGAGTTTCTACAGCCAAGGGCGTTCGGGCATTGTTGGTAAGTCCTATACGGTTTGATACCCTGAACACATGCGTATCTACTGCAATGGCTGGTATATCAAACACAACAGAGGCGATTACGTTAGCTGTTTTGCGCCCAACGCCGGGCATTTTTTGCAGTTCTTTTACGTCTGAGGGCACTTCACTACCAAAATCATGTACCAGCATTTTTGCCATGCCCACCAGGTGTTTGGCCTTGTTGTTTGGATAGCTTACACTGCGGATGTAGGTAAACACCTCTTCGGGTGTTGAAAGCGATAGCGATTCTGGTGTAGGGAACCGGTCAAAAAGGGCAGGGGTTACCTGGTTAATACGTTTATCAGTACACTGGGCCGAGAGGATTACCGCCACCAGCAGCTCATACGGATTGGTATAATGCAACTCGGTTTCAGCCACCGGCTGGTGTTGTGAAAAGTACTCGACAAATAAACGGTAACGCTCCTGCTTCAGCATGGGCCAAATATAACAATCTTGTACAAGCAAGACTAAGCCTGCCGGCGCAGATTGTTTAAGAAAGGTAACCGACACGGCCCCGCCGCTCTGGTCTACATAATGTTGGTTAACGCAGGCTTAAGCCTCTTGAAAAATTAAGAATGTTTTCTATCACATGCTGCGGCGCATTTTTCTGCAACGCATCTAACTCTTCGCTAACTACATGATAAAAAATCATGTCGTCAGTATCCAAAGCCTCTTCTATAACATCTATCTCTTTCACGGTAGAGTGGTTAACAACATTAAAAAAGGTAAAGGTTTCTCCCATATATCAACGTTTGTTTGTATGGTTATTTAACGCAGGCGACAATGAAATATTTTGTTAAATGAAAATTAAATGAAATTTTCATGAAATAAAAGAAGAAAATGAAAATTGCAGGGAATTGCTTTGAGTAATTGTAAACGCAATGGCTGTGCGCTTATTGTGTGAAGGGGGAAATTAACTACGGAGAGTCACAAAGATGTTAGGGTAGTAGACTTAGTTTAAAAAGTGCTCAAGCTGAATACCATGGTCGTTTAGTAATGCTCTATTCTGGTTAAGCGTCCCGACAAGTTCCTCTTTTAAATCCTTGTTTTGCTGCCAGAAGTAGATGTCGGCATCCGGCACGCTGTTAAGCAAATCGCCTTCGTATAAATCACCCTCGATTAAAATATTTTGGCTTAAGATCTCAATGGCCAGTCTGATGGTATAATTCAACCCGATATTCTGGCTAATCAACATACGTAGCTGCTCAATAGATAAATTAGTCACCGGGATTTTAATATACTCAAAACAACGCTTAACCAACCCGGTTGGAGCGGTATCCGGATCGCCATAATTAGTTTTCTCTAATGCTTCGATGGATTTATTGCGCCAATTGTTCTCGAGTTTCATCAGTGTAAAGATAAACCAGCGATTTTAAGGGAATTAAAAAGTTAAAATTAAAAAGTAAAAAATGGTCAATGAGACGAGATTTGTTGAGACACAACGCTCGTCGGCTTTTACTTTTAAATTTTTACTTAAATCAATGTCCGCCCGTTTTGATGAACATATAAAGAATGGCAACAACAACGGTAATGGTTACAACGATCAAGCCGGTGCGGCCTTTGCGTTTGTCCTGGCGGGTAAGCCAGATCAGGAAAGCAACCAGGGGGATTACAAAAACAAGAAAGAAGATTATAGATGGCCCGCTCATCAGTCTAAAAATTATTGTTTACAAAAGTAGTTAATCGCGCTTAACATAAAAAGCAGAAAGCGCGTACAGACATCCGGTTAATAAAAAAGGTCGCCCTGTTAAAAAACAGAGCGACCAATATCATTAGCCGCCAACTTCTTGGCAGCTTTCAGTTTAATGTTTGGGCAAGGGCCAGTTAATTTTTTAGGCTCAGCTCGCGGTTCTGCATCATTTTGCGCAAGTTGTTCAGTGCGTAGCGCATACGGCCCAGCGCAGTGTTAATGCTTACCTGGGTAATGTCGGCAATCTCTTTAAAGCTCAGATCACCAAAATGACGCATAATCAGCACCTCTTTTTGCTCAGGCGGCAACATATAAATGAGCGATTTCAGATCTTTATAAGTCTGATCGCGCACCATGCGGTCTTCCACGCTTTCATCATAATGACCCAGTACCTCAAAAATATCAAAGTCATCACCACCGCTCACCAGCGGAGTGCGTTTCTCGCGACGGAAGTGGTCTATCACCAGGTTATGCGCAATACGCGTAACCCATGGTAAAAACTTACCTTCTTCGTTATATTTTCCTGCTTTGAGGGTATTAATTACTTTGATAAAGGTATCCTGAAAGATATCTTCGGCAAGGGCATCGTCTTTTACCAGTAAATAAATGGAGGTATATATCTTGGCCTGGTAACGTTTAATCAGTTCGATTAAGCCGCTTTCATCGCCAGCAACATAGAGATGGATTAAATCCTGATCACTCTTCAATTGAAAATCCATAGAACCTGTACTCTTTAAAATAAAGTTAACTAAAAGTTTCGTTAAAAAGTAAAAGTTCTAATCTATAGTCAGCGGGTTTTGTTAATTCCTGTATCAAATAAAATCAATTGTTAGCACAAAAGCAAATATTTTGTGTTTAATGACAATTGAAGGCTTGTCAAATGATTGTTATTGCTGTGTATTTAGCGTAAAAACGGCTTATATTAATTATTTGGCACTGCTTGAATATCAGACAAAAAAAGTACCTAAAGGTTTAATCAAAAACTTACAATTTGCAGATTAACAGTGTTTGGAAACTGCTAAATATTTTAGGAAATTTGCACGCCCGCTTTGGCGGGTGGGTTCGTAGTTGATGGTTCATAGTTCCATAGAAGAGTTTAGCTAAACCTGCTGCTTCTTAAAGAAATATGGCACAGCATCACCATGACCTATGAACCATGAACCATTAGCAAGAAATAATGAGTACACAGGCTGAAAAAGACCCACAGAAACATATTATTATAAAAGGCGCCAGGGTGCATAACCTGAAGAATATGGACGTGGCCATCCCCAAAAACAAATTGGTGGTGGTGACGGGCATGTCGGGCTCGGGTAAATCGTCGTTGGCGTTTGATACGCTGTATGCCGAGGGCCAGCGCCGCTATGTGGAAAGTTTGTCCAGTTATGCGCGCCAGTTTTTGGGGAGGATGAATAAGCCCGATGTAGATTACATTAAAGGAATAGCACCGGCTATTGCCATTGAGCAAAAGGTAATTACTTCAAACCCGCGCTCAACCGTGGGCACATCTACCGAGATTTATGATTATCTGAAACTGCTTTTCTCGCGCGTGGGTCGTACCATATCGCCGGTATCGGGCCGCGAGGTAAAGAAAGATACGGTGACCGATGTGGTAAACTTTATCCAGTCGCTGCCGGATGACACCATGGTGACTATCCTATGTCCGCTCCATCCGCATAACAACCGTAGCCTGAAAGAAGAGCTGGCCGTGTTGCTGCAAAAAGGCTACGTGCGTGTACAGATGGATGGTAAGTTGCTGCGTATTGAAAATATTCTGGAGGACGAGACGATTGCAAATAATCCGGTTGAGGAGCCAAAGGCCGAGAAGAAAAAGGCGAAAGGTGAAAACCATTCGCCACTCACCACTCATCACTCATCAGTAGTCCGCATCGTTATTGACCGTATCACTAAGAATAACGAGGAAGAAACCCTTAGCCGTGCAGCAGACTCAGCCCAGACCGCCTTTTTTGAAGGTAAGGGCGATTGCTATGTGCGCTACCAGAAACCGGGGGACGATGAGGAAACAGAAGCTTTCTTCTGTGACCGTTTCGAGCTGGATGGCATCCGTTTTGAAGAGCCGTCGCCAAACTTTTTCAGCTTTAACAACCCTTATGGCGCTTGCAAGCGTTGTGAGGGTTACGGCAAGATCATTGGTATTGATGAAGATCTGGTGATCCCCGATAAAAGCAAAACGATTTACGAGGGCGCCATTGCCCCATGGCGCGGCGAAAAAATGCGCGAGTGGAACGACAGGCTGATTAAGAATGCGCTGAAATTTGATTTCCCTATCCATCGTCAATATAACCAGCTTACGCCAGAGCAGCAACAACTATTGTGGACCGGTAACCAGTACTTTACCGGACTGAATGATTTTTTTAAGGAGCTGGAAGAGCAAACTTATAAGATCCAATATCGCGTCATGCTGTCTCGTTATCGTGGTAAAACTACTTGTCCGGATTGTAAGGGCAGTCGCCTGCGTCCGGATGCCACTTATGTGAAGATTGCCGGGAAGAGCATCACCGATATTGTGCTGATGCCACTAGATAAGGCGCTGGAGTTTTTTAATACTCTTGAACTGAACGCGCACGACGAAAAGATCGGTCGCCGGTTGCTTACAGAGATCACCAATCGCGTTAGCTTCTTGAATGATGTGGGTTTGAGTTACCTGACGTTGAATCGTTTGTCAAACACACTGTCGGGCGGTGAGTCGCAACGTATTAACCTGGCCACCTCTTTGGGCAGTAGCCTGGTGGGATCAGTCTACGTGCTTGATGAGCCGAGCATCGGTCTCCATCCACGCGATACGCAGCGATTGATTACCGTATTGAAATCACTCCGCGATGTAGGTAACACCGTATTGGTGGTTGAGCACGAAGAAGAGATTATGGAGGCTGCCGATTACCTGATTGATATTGGTCCGGCTGCGGGTACGCATGGCGGTAACCTGCAATTTGCGGGCACTTATGGCGAAATGCTGAAGGATGATAACAGCCTGACCGGTAAATTCCTTTCAGGCGAGGAGCAGATCGCCATCCCCACCCAGCGCCGTAAGTGGAGCGACTATATATTGGTAAAAGGCGCGCGCGAAAATAACCTGAAGCATGTAAACGTGAAGTTCCCGCTGCAAACTTTAACCGTGGTTACCGGCGTTTCGGGCTCGGGTAAAACCAGCCTGGTGAAACGTATCCTGGCGCCTGCACTGCAAAAAGCTTTAGGCAATTATAACGGTGAGCAAACCGGGGCTTATGATGCAATTGAAGGTGATTATGGCAAAATTGAGCAGGTAGAAATGGTAGATCAAAACCCTATCGGCCGTTCATCGCGCTCCAACCCGGTTACTTATGTAAAAGCCTGGGATGAGATCCGTAGCCTGTATGCAGCCCAGCCGGCTGCCAAAGCCGCCGGGTTGAAACCGTCAGCCTTTAGCTTTAACGTAGAAGGTGGCCGCTGTGATGTTTGCCAGGGCGAGGGCGAGGTTAAAATAGAGATGCAGTTTATGGCCGATATATTTTTGCCATGTGAGGCCTGTAACGGCAAGCGCTTTAAACAGCATATTCTGGATGTAACCTACCAGGACAAAAACGTTTCTGAAGTGCTGGAAATGACTATTGATGAAGCGTTAGAATTCTTCCGCAAGGAACCGAAAATTCTTAACAAGATCAAACCGTTGGTTGATGTAGGTTTAGGTTATGTGCAACTGGGCCAATCATCCAACACATTGTCAGGCGGCGAGGCACAGCGTATCAAGCTGGCATCGTTCCTGGTTAAAGGCAACAACACCCACAAAACGCTGTTTATTTTTGACGAACCAACTACCGGACTGCACTTTGCCGATATTAAAAAACTCCTTAAATCATTTGATGCCCTGTTGGACAATGGCAACACCATAATCGTCATAGAACACAACATGGATGTGATTAAAAGCGCTGATTGGGTGATAGATATCGGTCCGGAAGGTGGCGATAAAGGTGGTGACGTGATATTTGAAGGTGTGCCAGAAGATCTGGTGAAACAGAAAGACTCTTATACGGGTAAGTTTTTAAAGGAAAGACTTAAGTAATTAAAAAGTTAAAATTAAAAAGTAAAAAACTAGATCTGCAAAACGCTGAACAAGGATGGCAAAATGCCGGGTGTTATTACTTTTTAATTTTAACTTTTTAATTTTTTATTGCGCCGGCCCATCCTCTAACAATTTTCCAATTAACTCATCCATGCTAACTTCAGCAAACGAGGTTGAGTAATCTGACAGGCCGTAGGGGATAATTAGTTTGTTATTGTGAATAATAGATCCGCAGGAATACAGCACATTGGGCACATAACCCTCGCGTTCATCATTATTAGGAATCAGCAACGGTTCTTTCAGTCGGCCAATCTCTATAGTAGGGTCATCTAATTTTAACAGACTGGCACCTAACACGTAGCGGCGCATCGGGCCTACGCCGTGGGTGATCACAATCCAGCCGTGTTCGGTCTCAATGGGCGAGCCGCAGTTGCCTATCTGTACAAACTCCCAGGCAAATTTAGGTTGTTGCAATAACATCGGTTTTTCCCAGATGTTGATCTTGTCTGAGTACATGATGTAGTTGTTCCAGCCATCAATGCGCGATATCATGGCGTAGCGACCGTTGATCTTACGTGGAAACAGCGCCAGGTTTTTGTTCTGCGCACCGGCTCCATAGAGCGGCATGATACGGAAATCATAAAAATCTTTAGTCTGCAGCAGCTTGGGCATAATGAGTGATCCATCGTAAGCCGTGTAAGTGGCATAGTAGGTGGATGAGCCGTCTTCATTGGTGAATTTTACAAAGCGGGCGTCTTCAATGCCTTTGCGTTCGTATTCGGATATCGGGAAGATTACCCTGTCGGAAATATCGGTATCCAGCGAGAAAACAATCTCGTAGTAAGAGTCGGCCAGCCAAAGGATCTTGTCATACTCCAGTCGGTTCAGGTCGTTTTCCTGTAACTTCTGCGAGTCTAGGATCACGCGTCGCAGGGTGGCATATTCAAAATGATGGTCAAGTTTGCTTTCTATTTCGTGGAGCACATCAATGCTGATCTGCGTGGCTACGGCTTTTTCAAAAAACAGCTTTTTGTTGTAAACAGCGTTACGTACAATCTCGGCTTCGTCAATATAATCGCCGGCTGGGATAACGGTGATGTTGTTGTTTTTGTCGATTAACGCGCGCCGGAAAGTGATGGACGAGATATGCCCTTCGCCTACAGCGCGGAAACTCATGATTACGCGGCGCTCGCCGTCTTCTAATTCGCTTTGATCGGGGTCGTCAACAATAGACGGGTTAAAAAATGCCGCCGACTCGATCGAATACTCATGCGTGAAGTAAGAGCCAATGAGCAGTTTGCGGTAAACGGTCAGCGTATCAAAGTCAATACTCAATTCGGCAAACAGCGGTTTCAGCTTGCTGCAGTGGCGGTTAAGTACGCGGGTAATATTACGATGACGCTTAGAATATTCCTGTAAAATGGGTGATACGATAGAAAAGGCCGCATCTTCACTTACTTCCATAACACGTTGTATTACCTCCTTGGCACGATCATTACCGTTAAAAAAGAACCGGGCTATTACTCGTTTTGAATCAGGGTTAACCTTTACAGGCTTGCGTTCTATGGAAAGTCTCATAAAAAAAACACGTTTTAACATGTAACAACAACGATTGTAAATTGATTTGACATTTTTAAAAAGCCTCGCCTCAACCTTTCTTCAAAGGAGAAGGCTTTGGTGATGTATCTAAAAGAAGTAAAAGTTCACTTTCTTAAAAAAGAACTTGAAGCCAAATAACTTGTCAAAGCTCCTCCTTCGGAGAGGAGGCAGGGTTGGCCAAAGTAGTCTTGTTTTAACAAACAAACTCCGCCCATGGATGCATAAGTATCAGCTTTTTGTAAATTGCACCCAATGAACGTACTGATTGTAGAAGACGAAAAAAGCCTGGCGCTGGAGATAGACCAGTTTCTGAGTCGCGAGGGGTTTACGGTTGAGCATGCGCGTAGTCGCAAATCGGCAGAGGAAAAGATATTTGTAAATAACTACGATTTTATTCTGCTTGACCTGGGTTTGCCAGACGGAGACGGCTTTGACTTGCTTAAAGCCTTCAAAAAGCTATCTGAGCGTCAGGACGCTGTCATTGTACTCACGGCCCGTGGTGCAGTGGATGATCGTATTCACGGACTGGAAGCAGGTGCTGATGATTATCTGCCCAAGCCTTTCTCGCTTAACGAGCTGCTGGCCCGCATGCATGCCATCACCCGGCGTAAACACAAACTGGAGAGTAACGATATCAACATCAAAGGTTTCCGTATCAACATACAAAACCGCACAGTTCATTATGGTGAGGAACGCATCAACCTGACCAAAAAAGAGTTTGAGATTTTTAACTACCTGGTACTGAATAAAAACCGGGTAATCAGTCGCACCAACCTTACCGAGCACGTTTGGGGCGATGTGCTGGAAATCAACTCAGATTCTAACTTTGTAGATGTGCACGTAAAAAATCTGCGCAAAAAGCTCTCGCAGTTTTCGCCGGTTGATTGGTTTGAAACAGTACGGAGCATTGGGTATAGAATAAATATATGACCTCTCTACAACCTCTCCAAAGAAGAGGGAGATTGAAGGATGAAAAAAAAATATCATAGAATCGGCTTTAAAAAGTTCTTCCCTTTGGGGAGGGGTGGGAGGGGTGTATGAAGCTACAGGTAAAACTGGCACTTTATAATACACTCACCAAGTTGGCAGTGGTATTGTTTACGGCCGTTATTACCTTGCTGGCCATTGAACGTATCTCGGTTAACCATATTGAGGAGCGGTTAGAGAAAAGCCAGCAACAGCTTATCAAAAACCTGTCATCAACAGAGATTAATACGTTTTTGGTTAATCAGCGCATTTATACCGACTATAACATCCTGAACCAGGAGTATGTCCTTATTAAGCCTGTAGATTATATGCAGGAGGTTGACAATAGTCTGAAATATCGCACCGCATCCCGCCTGGTTGCCAATACGCGCGAAACTTATCGCATCCTGAGCACTCATTTTAATTTTAAGGGTCACACTTATTTATTGGAAATAGGTGAGAGTATTGAATCTATCCAGGAGCTGAAATCAATCATTAAGCAGTTTACACTGATTGTATTAATGGCCGCGCTGGCTTTAACGCTGGTGAGCGATTTGATCTTTACTAAATATCTGCTGGCGCCGTTCTATAAAATCATAGACCGAAAGCTGATCCGTGTGAATGACCCAATGAACTTTGATTACCAAAAAGTTGATACCAGCACGCAGGATTTTAAACTGCTGGATGATAGTATTAACCTGATGATGAAGAAGATAACTGCCATGTTTGTGCTCGAAAAGCAGTTTATTGCCAATGTATCACACGAGTTGCTGACACCTATTTCCATCATCAGCACACGTCTGGAAAATGTGATGTTGCAAGAAGAGATGAGTGAAGGCGGCGAAAATAAGATCTTCGCCTCGCTAAAAACGCTGAATCGTCTGAAGGCTATTATTAACAGCCTGCTGCTGATCTCCAAAGTAGAGAATAATCAGTTTGACAAGAACGATCAGGTGAGCATTGGCGAAGTGGTCAAAGAAATATCCGAAGAATTGGAAGACCGGCTGGAAGCGCGCAATATTAAGCTGTATAACCGCATGATCTATCGCCATTTTATGCAAGCCAACCGCGCGCTGATCCATACACTGCTGTTTAATATCATTAATAATGCTATTAAATATAATTTGCCTAAAGGTAGTATTGTAGTTTCAGACGATCTGGTGAACCATAATTATACCCTGCAAATTGCCGATACCGGCGTTGGCATGGACGCTGCTGAAATTGAAAAGGCTTTTAATCGTTTTGAAAAGCTGGAGACAGAGGAGCCTGAAAGCTTTGGTCTGGGTTTGGCCATTGTTAAGAGTATTGCAGCCTTTCATAATATTGATATCAGTATAAAGTCTGACAAAGGCCGTGGCACTACCTTTCTGCTTACGTTCAACAGATAACTTCACTAAATCTTCATATAAGATGGCTTACTTCGTGAACAAGTTTTAGTTTCGAGTTACCCCTATTATTCAAAAGAAGGCCGTTTTTGAGCGATTCAAAAAACGGCCTTTCTGTTTTGTATAATGCGTGAATTGTGAAGGTGTGAATTGGTGAAATTAATTACGCAATATTCACTCCTTCACAATTCGCTCCTTCAATCATTAGTCTTATCTTGTGCTTATGTTAAGCAACAATCAGGAGATCCGGCATCTGGCTAATCTGGAGCTGTTGGCGCGGCAGGTGGTAGAAGGTTTTATCACCGGCTTGCATCAGAGTCCGTTCCATGGATTTTCGGTAGAGTTTGCCGAGCACCGGTTGTATAATAACGGCGAGTCGGTTAAAAATATCGACTGGAAGCTGTTTGCCCGCACTGATAAGTTGTTTGTTAAACAGTTTGAAGAGGAAACTAACCTGCGTAGCTATTTGCTGCTGGATACCTCATCATCCATGAACTTTCCTGCTAAGGGAATGAGCAAGCTGGAGTTTTCGGTTTATGCTGTCGCCTCGCTCATGTACCTGTTTAAAAAGCAGCGCGATGCTTTCGGGCTGTGTTTGTTTTCGGATAAGATCGATCAGCTTACTGTAGCGCGCTCTACCACATCGCACTTATTTTATCTGTTTGCCGAACTGGAAAAAGCCTGGCAGCAGCCACGCACTAACACGCTCACCAATATCAGCGATGTGCTGCATCATGTGGCAGAAGAGGTGCATCAGCGCAGTCTGATCATTTTGTTTAGCGATATGCTGGAGAACAATCTAAACGCCGATAAAATGCAGTCGCTTTTTGCGGCTATTCAGCACCTGAAGTATAAAAAGCATGAGGTGGTGATCTTTAACGTGAGCGATAAAAAACGCGAGGTTGATTTTGACTTTGATAATCGCCCGCATCATTTTATAGATATGGAAAGCGGCGAGGAGATCAAAGTACATCCCAGCCGCATCCGGGAGACTTATCGTACCACCATCGAAGGCTACCGCCGGGAGTTAGAACTGAAATGTGCCCAATATAAAATTGACCTGGTGGATGCGAATATTCATGATGGGTATAACCACATCCTTAAAGCCTACCTGGTAAAGCGGGCAGCCATGGGCTGATTAATCTATCAACCTAAGCCTAACCTACATCAATATGAAGAAACTTTTAATTCTGATTTGCTTAATGGTGCCTGTTAAGCTGGCCTTTTGTCAAAACGATAGCCCCACGCAGGTAACACCACAAATGCTGCAAACCATTAAGGCTGATATTGAAAAAGAAGTGACCGCCCTTAAACAACGCAAGGGTAAAGACAAGAGTGCCGATGAAATAGCGTTTATGGCTGATACTTTCAGAATTGAGCAGACTTTTAGAAAAACCACAGCCATAGATTATTCTACCGCCGGTATGCGCGAAGGTACAAACGTACGCAGGGAAGGATATGATAAATTGCTGAACATCTATTACAATAAATTACTCAAGCTACTTAAACCTGCGGACAAGATCATATTGGTAAATGCACAACGTTTGTGGATTGCGTACCGGGATAATGAAGCAAAGCTCATCTACAAATTGAGTGAAGATGAATATAGCGGTGGTGGCACTATACAACAATTGATATCTGCGGGAGATTATGCCGGCCTTACCGAGCGCCGCGCTATCGAAATTTTTCAATATTACGATAGTGTTATAAATAAGTAGATAAATAGCAGCAATTTGCAGCCAATGATCCCCCGGCTCCTTAATATGAAGTATTGCTTTTACCTGTTGTTACTCGGTGTGCTGTTGTCTGCCTGTAACGGAGATGATAGTACATCTGGCAAAACTATCTTCAATATCAACCTGGATGAGGGTTTGACCTCTATGGATCCTGCTTTTGCCCGTAACCAAAACGCCCTCTGGATTGATAACCAGCTTTACAACGGATTGGTACAGATTGATGACAGCCTGATTACCCGTCCCTGCATTGCCAAAAGATGGGAAGCCGATGCAGCAGGCACACTCTATACCTTCCATCTGCGTAATGATGTTTACTTTCATGACGATCCGTTGTTCCCCGGCGGCAAAGGGCGCAAGGTGGTAGCTGCTGATGTAGCCTACAGCCTGAGCCGTTTGATTGACCCAAAAGTGGCCTCTTCCGGCTCATGGATCTTTAGCGATAAGGTGCATGGCAGGCAGGATTTTATTGCGGTAAATGACAGCACTTTCCAGATCAGGTTGAAACAGCCGTTTCCGCCTTTGCTCAGTATGCTCACTGCCCAGTACTGCTCAGTAGTGCCACATGAGGTGGTTGACCATTGGGGAAAAGATTTTCGTAGTCATCCGGTAGGTACCGGTCCTTTTCAGTTTAAGTATTGGAAAGAAGGAGAGGTGCTGGCGTTAATCAAAAACCAACATTATTTTGAGCGGGATGCACAGGGCAATCGCCTGCCTTACCTGGACGCCGTCCGCAGCACATTTATTGCCGATAAACAAACCGGATTTATGGAATTCATCAAGGGTAAGCTTGATTTTTATAATGATATAGATGGCAGCTACCGCGACGATATCCTCACCAAATCTGGCCGTATAACCAGTAAATACAAGGGCAAGTTTATCCTGAACAGCCGGCCGTACCTTAATACACTGTATATGGGGATGCTGGTAGATACCACGCTGGCCATTGTGCGGTCATCGCCCCTGAAAAATAAAAAAGTACGGCAGGCCATCAACTATGCTATAGACAGGCAAAAGATGGTGAAATACCTTCGTAATAGCCTGGGCACGCCAGGCAATTCGGGCTTTATACCTAAAGGTATGCCTGGGTTTGATAGCGCTGCCGTTAAAGGTTATCCATATAATCCTGAAAGAGCGAGGCAGCTACTGGCCGAGGCCGGGTATCCTGACGGGCACAACATGCCCGAGATTGTTTTGCATACCACCGTTGGCTATCGCCATTTAATTGAATACGTACAGGGCGAGCTGAGCAAAGTGGGTATTAATGCCAGGGTAGAGGTGGTGCAGGGCTCAAGCCTGCGCGAGTTGGTGGCTAAAAATAGTGTTAATTTTTTCTACGGTACCTGGATTGCCGATTATCCGGATGGCGAGAATTACCTTTCGGTATTTTATTCAAAAAATAAGATCCCTTATGGTCCTAATTATACGGGCTTTAACAATAAACAGTTTGATGACTTGTTTGAGCGCGCCTATCAGCTAAAGGATACCGCCCAACGCTACGCGGTTTATCGGCAAATGGATAACGTAATTATGCAGGAATCGCCGGTCGTGGTGCTGTATTATGATAAGTTGGTTAACCTGTATCAGAACAATATCAGCGGATTTGGCAACAATGCGCAAAATCTGCTGATATTGAAAAGAGTGAAGAAGGGAATTAAAATTTAAGAAGTAGAAATCCAAAGTGTTTGTCGTTTAACAATATCGATAACCGTTTTGGATTTCTACTTTTTAAATTTATGGACAGTGATGATTTAATTCTGTACTACAACATGATAAGTTATCGTTGCCTGGGTAGTGCCGGATACATAGATTGTATAAATTTTACCTGCCTGTACAGCCGCCGGAATGGTTAAAACTGCAGTTGTTGAGCCGGCTAAATAAAGCGAGAAATTAGTGTTTGCGTCAACCGTGTAATAGGCCGACGCCGCCCGGTATGCCAGGTTGGTTGCCAATTTGTTGCCGCTGCTTAAACCAAAATCAACAGAAGATGTAACTACAGATGCCAGATGAATAAACCGCACCTTGGCTTTACCCGATTGAGGAGCCGAAAGATCGTCCTGTGCAAAAAAGTAATTTGATCCGCCTGCACCTCCTGTATAATAAGCACTATAATATTGGCCTGCCTGTAAAGACAGGTTGAATTGGGCGTTTACAGTGCTGCTGCCTGAGGTAACGAATTGAGCCGAATGATCACCCGCTGTAGAAGTAAAATAAGCTGAACTTTGTGTATAAGCTACTGCAGATGCATTCAATTTAGTTTTATCCAGATAAAAATCCTGACCCGCAGAACCCTCTGCCGCGTTAGTTACCATTATAAAAGCGCTTCCTGAGGGCGTTGCATCATTCTTTTTAGAGCAGGATGAAAGGGCAATGGCCGATCCAAATAATACTACCAATGCCAGTTTAATAAAGGGGCTTCTTAAAGTTTTCATAGTGATGTTTTAAATGTATGGTCAGCTTGGGCAAAGTGTGTTCCAATTCAGCTCAAAAATGCATTCTGACTTAAAAAAGGGCGTCTTTGCCGGAAGGGAAGCTTGAAATTGCCTGAAATAGCATACACTAGGATGGGCTTTTATGCCTAATTTTATAGGCGTTTTTAAGTATATTACATTTAATAAAAAGCCAATAACGGCCAATGAGCTTCCGCCGGATTTTATAATTTCACATACTGATAAACTTGTAGAACCATGAAACCTATTCTGTTTTTGTTTTGCCTTGCGGCGATGACGATGCATGCCAATGCCCAATTGGTAAGCCTGAATAAAGCCGAACTGCAAAAGCTCAAAAAACTCATTGCAGCAGATGCTTCGGTTAATGCGCGCTACGCAGAACTAAAACACGCGGCCGATGCTGCACTGAACGAGCAACCTAACCCGATAGATACCATCCATACCGAAGGTCGCCTGCAGGGTAGTCCGCAGAAAGTAGCTACCCAAAAGGCTTTGCAGGACATGCACAAAATGTATGCGCTTGCCTTGGTTTACCGGGTAGACGGCGGTAAAAATTATCTGGATAAAGCCACTACGTTTTTATTGGTCTGGGCCGACAAAAACAAGCCCAATGGCGATCCGATTGACGACACCAACCTGGACCCGGCGGTTGAAGCCTATGATCTGATTAAAGATGATCTGAACGCCTCAGATAAAGCTAAGATTAGCATGTGGCTATCAGCAACCGCACAGACCGAGATTAGCAAGCTACGCCCACACAGCGGCACTGCCACCAATAACTGGCATTCGCATCGCCTGAAGGAAGTTGGCGAAATTGGTTTTGCCATTGGCGATCAGAAATTTCAGCAATGGGCCATTGACGGATTAAAGCAACAGATAGCCACCAACTTACGGCCTGACGGCGAAAGCTTTGATTTTAAAGAGCGCGATGCGTTGCACTATCATACCTATGATCTGGAGCCGATGTTAACGCTGACCATCATTTTGAAAAGAGCTACCGGGGTTGATTACTATAATTACGTATCGCCAGAGCAAACCTCTATCAAAAAATCGGTAGAATGGTTCCTGCCATTTGTAGAGGGAACTAAAACTCATGCCGAGTTTGTAAACAGCCGCGTTGCGTTTGATAAAAAGCGTGCCCAGAATGGCGAGAAAGGTTATATAGCCGGTACACTTTTCGAACCTAAAAATGGTTTAGGTGTATTGTACCTGCTTACTTACTTTTCTCCGGATGCCATAAAGACTATTCAGCAAGTGAGTGGTTCTAAAGAAAATTACCCGAATTGGCAGTTGGTGCTGAATAAGGTAAGGTTGTAAGGATTTCGGACTTCGGATGTTCGATTTCGGATTTATTTTCTTGCGTTATAAAATCCCAAATTTAACATCCGAAATCAGCGGGCTGTCACCGTCACCGGTTCGGAGTGATCGCTTTCATTCTTCAACCTATCTAAAGCTGTGACCACGTAAATATACTTTTTGCCTTTCTCTACGTGGTTGTCCTCGGCAATAGTGTCGGCATTGTATTGTATACTGATGATGTTAGCTGGGTTGTCAGTATCTACCTGCTCATCGCCGGTAAAGCGATATACTACGT
>Ga0153918_1000149_pt1 | contig 52332 bp, 52 predicted proteins | sample TSFL002MetaG_FD_104687 | JGI IMG/M metagenome (GOLD analysis project Ga0153918, IMG submission 104687) | Attine ant fungus gardens microbial communities from Florida, USA - TSFL002 MetaG | ecosystem: Host-associated > Fungi > Mycelium > Unclassified | place: USA: Florida, Paynes Creek Historic... | reverse complement strand
CTTGTTGTGTTTGCATATTACCTTCTATACGTATGGACATCTAAACATCCAAAGAAGGTGTGTTATACCGCGATTGTTAATAAAAAGCTAGATGACCAGACGCAAACGGGCGCGCCGCGCGCTGAGTCTGGGGTGGGTTGTGAGGATCACATAGAGAATCGGACGCCAGGCCATAAGCACCTCCGCAAGCAGATACTTACAGCATGGTGCGGGAAAAGGCGATCTTCGGTCAGTCGAAAGTGGTATCCGTAAAGCGCGAAGTCATACCGTAACACTGCCCGCAAGACGGGTAAGGCGCAGCCGCCACCCGGTGCAAGGTTGGTAATTCTCACAATCGGTTCTATAGTCGTCACAGTTTCTTAGTAACCAGGACTGACTGATGCGCTTTAACGGACTGACTAAAGGTTTCTTTATTTTCATTCTCGCCCTTGTGACCTGGGCCTTCTTCGACGTGCTGTCGCCCTACTTCTCCGCGATACTGTGGGCCGCCATTCTGACCGTTATCTTCAACCCGGTAAAAAACAAGCTGCGCACCGTGCTGGGGGAGCGCAACGGGCTGGCCTCGCTGTTGACCATCGGCATTATCTGCCTGATCGTCTTTATTCCGCTGATGGTGATCCTCTCCTCGCTCGCCATTGAGCTGAATGTGGTTTACACCAAACTGCAGGAGAACAACACCCAGTTCCCGGAAGTGGTGGCGAGCATCTTCAACCACCTGCCTGACTGGGCCAGCGGCTTCCTCGCGGATCACAACCTGACCAACGCGGCGCAGATCCAGAAAAAACTCTCCGATGTCGCCCTGCAGGGCGGACAGTATCTCGCCGGCAGCGCGTTTCTGATTGGCAAGGGGACGTTTGGCTTTGCGATTAGCTTCGGCATCATGCTGTATCTGCTGTTCTTCCTGCTGAAAGACGGCCCGTATCTGGTACGCCAGATCCTCGACTCCCTGCCCCTGTCCGATTTTGCCAAGCAGCATCTGTTCGCCAAATTCGTCGGCGTGTCACGCGCCACGGTAAAAGGGACGGCGGCGGTGGCCGTGGTTCAGGGCATCCTCGGCGGGATTGCCTTTGCCATTGCCGGTATCGACGGCAGCGTGCTCTGGGGCGCACTGATGGCGTTCCTCTCGCTGGTACCCGCCATCGGCTCAGCGATTGTCTGGGTGCCCGCCGCTATCTTCCTCTTCGCCACGCACCAGATCTGGCAGGGGCTGTTTATTGTCGGCTTTTTCGTGATTATCGTCGGGCTGGTGGACAATATTCTGCGCCCGCTGCTGGTGGGGAAAGACACCAAAATGCCGGACTACCTGATTCTGATCTCCACTCTCGGCGGTATGGAGCTGTACGGCATTAACGGCTTTGTGATCGGGCCGCTCATCGCCGCGCTGTTTATCGCCTGCTGGAACCTCTTTTCCGGACGCGATCACGAAGGTAACGCCGAAGAGCTGGACGCGGATTTCATCGAAGAAGGAAAAAATCCTCCAGATTTGTAAGGACGTGACGATAAAGACCACACCAGGCGGCACTGTGCCGCCTTTTTTTTTCGCCTTAAATCAGACGTTTTCTATAATTTGAAGAACGCCATCCTACTCATGTCGTAAAAGGATCATCTGGTGCGAATCGCGACGATAACAAACTGGGCCTATGGGGCCACGGTCTGCCTGACCATCGCCTCCGGCATCATCATGCTGATGGCGTCCAGTGCGGATACCCTCGAACGTCAGGCCGTTGAACAACGGCAGAAATTTGATCAGCTGACGGAAGATATCGAAACCGATATCTGGGCGCAGTCTGATTTAGCGCGGCTGTACGTCATTAAAAAAGATCCTCAGGTACTCAAGGAATATAACCAGGCAGAAAACAGCCTGAAGCGCATCGAGCTTCGGCTGGAAAAGTTGCAGGATAACGGCGCATCGGATGAAGAACTGGCCCTGCTGCATGAAGGAATAAAGATCGTCGATGAGCTGCAGGACGAGCAGCAAACCGCCCTCGCCAGCCTGGAACGCGGTGAAGACGCCCAGGCCGTTGCCTTGCTCTATGGTCAGCCCTATGAGCAGGAGCTGGATCGCGCGCAGAATCAGATCGATCACTTTCGCCAGATACTCGACAAGCGCGTTATCGGCTCCGTAAAAGATGCGACAAAAAAATCGAAAGCGCTGCGTACCGCCTCTGAGCTGACGGTTGGCCTGACCGCCCTGCTGTTCCTGTTTGTGCTCGGCTTTATATTAAAGCGCCGCGTGCTGCGCCCCGTGGTGCGCCTGAGCGACGTGGTGCACCGTCTGGCATCCCAGGATTACGCGGTTGAAACGCCCAATTTCAACCAGATTGATGAGATAGGCGATATGGCTCAGGCCATTAGCATCTTCCGTGAAAACGGCCTGGCGCGGCAGCGTCTGGAAAAAGAGCGCGATGCCGACTGGGCCATCCGCGAGCTGCTGGCGCGCATGACCCAGCGGCTGCAGGGGTGTGAGAACTTTAACGATGTGATTAACGTGGCGGAGCTGTTTGCCCCCAATATCGCGCCGGGGATCGCGGGCCGACTCTACGTCCTTGACCGCGAGCCGTGGCAGATGCGCTGCGTCGCGCAATGGCTTTCGCCGGTTGGTGAAGAGACGACGTTCCACCCGGACGAGTGCTGGGCCGTGCGTCGCGGGCAGAGTCATCCGCCGGTGAACGGCGAGCCGGATATTGCCTGTTATCATCTTCCGGCATCCCAGGCGGAAAGCGCGCTTTGCGTGCCGCTGATCGCTCAGGGTGAGGCCATTGGCCTGCTCTCCTTCCAGAATATCACGGCGGATAATGCCCCTTCCCGCGCGTATCTGGAACTGATGGCCGAGGCGCTCGGGCTGGCGCTGGCCAACCAGCGTCTGCGCGACGCGTTGCTGGAAAAAGCGTTGTTTGACCCGCTCACCGGCCTGCGTAATCGTCATCATCTGGAAGATACCCTGCAAACCCAAACGGCACAGGCGATACGCACTGGCGTACCGTTAAGCTGCATGATGATTGATATCGACCACTTCAAGAGCATTAACGATCGGTTCGGCCATGAAGCGGGCGATCTGGTGATCAAAAGCGTGGCGTCAATTGTTCAGCGGGCCGCACATGACAACGGGCTGGCATTCCGCTACGGCGGCGAGGAGTTTCTGGTGTTGCTTTCCGGTGCCGATGAAGCAGAAGCGTACGCCTGCGCGCAGAAGATTTACACCGGCGTGCATGAGCTTTCGCTTCGCTACGGGCTGACCGAGATTGGGCCGGTGGACGTGTCGATTGGCATTGCCAGCTACCCACAACATGCCCAGACCGACAACCTGCTGCGCGCTGCGGATGTGGCGCTATACCGGGCAAAAGAGCTGGGACGCGCGCGGATTGTGAGTTTTGGGATGCTGGAGGCGGGCTGACGCTGATTCTCTCGCCCTGACTTTCCCCGATTCAGGCGCGCGTGATAGCCCAAAGCACGACAATCCCCAGGGCATTGCTCCGCTTTTCCACATACAGGGTGGTATCGGAATAAACGTTACCCTGCGGGTTACAGATGCGGATCTCTTTCTTTAATTCCGGCTCGTAGACTTCCGCACCCGAGCAGGTGTGGCGGGTACTGGACTCATACCGGTAAGGTTTGCTCCAGGCCGAATAGTCCCCCTCCAGCAGCCAGGCCGTTGTAAAGACCGCGAACATGGCAACCGGCAGGCTGCAAATAAAGAAGCCGAGGTAGATTTTTACCGCGTCAGCAAGGCGCTTACCTTTCAGTCTCCCCTTTCTGATGAAATAGACCATCGGCACCAGCGCCAGCAGCAAAGCCCCACAGGCAAGGTACTGCTCCCCGCGGATCGAAAGGTATGTCACGCGGTAAATGTTGACTGACCAGACCACAAAAGCCGATATCAGTGCTATCCCGCCCGCGATGAGAGGGATCCAAAAGGAAAAACGCGCTTTTTTCATGGTGGACTCGTCCTTGTCATTCTTGTCGGGTCAGAAGGTCAATCATTGCCCGGGTGGCTGCTGACTGACGTCGGTGCGGGGCAAACAGCACGGAGAAAGGTCGCGATCGTCCCCGAAGGTGCGGCAGCACCTCAACTAACTGGCCGCCCTGTATTCTGTCGCGGACGATAAATTCATAGCTTTGGCAGATCCCCATCCCCTGCTCCGCCAGCGAAACCACGCCGAGTACATCGTCTGATATTTCGATAGTTGAGCCCGGCATCCAGTCAATATCGCGCCCTTCGTCATGAAATACCCAGGGGGCGATACGCCCGGTGCGCGGCATGATAAACGGCAGGCACTGATGGCGCTGCAACTCTTCCAGCGTCTGAGGCTTTCCTCTCCGATGCAGGTAGTCCGGAGAGGCGACCAGAAGCAATGCCGCGTCTTCCAGCTTACGCGCCACAAGTCCACTGTCAGGCAACTGTCCCAGACGGATCGCCAGATCGAACCCCTCAGCGATCAGGTCAACGTTGCGATTGGTAATGTTCAGCTCCACCTGTACGCGTGGGTAGCGTTGATTATAGTGCGCCAGCAGCGGCGGCAGGCGGTAGTGGGCATAGGTGGTCGGGACACTCATTCTCACGCGACCGGTCAGATCGCCCTCCTGACCCCGGCCAACGCGTTCGGCGTCATCGAGCAGAGAAAACGCAGAACGCGCCTGCTCAAGATAGACGCGTCCGGCTTCAGTCAGCCCCACCCGGCGGGTCGTGCGCTGTAACAGTTGCCGTCCAAGACGCGCTTCCAGACGGGTGACCGCGCGGCTCAGTACCGAAGGGGTGGTTGAAAGGGCAACCGCTGCGGCAGTAAACGAGCCGTGCTCAACCACAGCAATGAAGACTTCTACGTCGCCGAGGTAATCGAATTTCCGGCTCATTTTGCTCTCTCAGGAACAAATGTTTTTCAATTTGGCTAATTTATCTCCCGTTGGGCGATGAGTAAAGTGGCCAGCATTCATCACCTGAACGCGCTACTGGAGCCTGTCAATGTTCAACCGCCCCCTTATTCTGCCCGCCATCGCAATGGCGGCGTTGTTCGCTTTCCCGAGTGTTGTCAACGCGGCGAACCACCCGCCTCTGGAGCGCTGGCGAAGCTATGCCGGTGTGAGCTGGGATACCGCTCAAGACGGGAAGATTCCTGCGACGTTTTCCGGTTCGGTCAATGCACCTATTGCAGGTATCCACTTTGATGCAATGGACCGGGCCTTTGTCAGCACGCCCCGGCTGGTTTCCGCCGCAGCACCCGCCACGTTAAGCATTCTGGATACGACGGCGCAGTCTGGCCCTGCCCGCCTGACGGCGTTTCCCTCCCGCGAGGGGAATGCGGTGAACACCGATCCGGCTCAGAGCCTGCGGAACGTGCTCGGTTTTTATATTGACCGTAAAAACGGCTGGCTATGGGCACTGGACATGGGGTTTGTTGCAGGCGAAACAGAGTCCCCCACGGGGGCGCAGAAACTGGTCGTACTGGATCTCCGCTCTGGCCGCACCATCAAACGTATCGCCCTGGACGACGTAGCGGACCGCAAGGCCAGCTTTCTGAATGATGTGGTGGTCGATGAGAACCGCCGTGTCGCCTATATCTCCGACAGCGGCTCGCGGAGTGCGCCTGAAAACCAGGTGGGACTAATTATCGTCGATTTCGCTACCGGTACAGCCCGGCGCGTGCTCGATCGTCATCCTGCGCTGCAGATTGAGCCAGGCGTAAACGTCGTCTCGCACGGGGTTGAAGTCTGGCCTGGTAAACCATTACTGATTGGTATCAATGGTATTGCGCTTTCACCCGATGCGGGCACGCTGTACTGGACGGTGACAACCGGCACGCACGCCTATGCGGTACCAACTGCGATACTGAGGCAGCCTGCGTCAACCAATGCGCAAATTGCCGGGCAGATCCGCGATCTGGGTCGCGTGGGGGGCAACACCGACGGAATGGTGACAGATGTAAAAGGTAACCTCTACATTACCGATGTCACACGCAATGGTATCGTCAGATACGATCCTGAAACCCATTCCATGTCGCTAATTGCGGCAAGCGAAGAGGTGCGCTGGCCAGACACGCCGGCAATCCGTCCGAACGGAGACCTGGTATTTACCTCGAGTCGCCTCAATGACCACTTCGCGGGAACCGTTAAACCGGGAGAAGAACGCTATGATTTGTGGCGCTTGCGTCTCGATGCTTTACAAAAATAAGGGCAGGTAAACCAGGAGACCTGCATATATGGGCTCATAATTTCACACGTTCTTATTTCCTTAAAGGCTGAACGTGATGTCTTCCCCCTGCTCAGAAAGAAGTGGTTAATATTGCGCTCCTGGAAATTCCGTGAGGCGCGTTTTACTTCGCGCTTCACCGAAGTAACGCACGTTTGCACAACGTAGACTGGGCCTTCGTTAATCAGAGGATGATAAAATGAAAACCCAGCAGGTCGATTTTGCTTCTTTATATTTTGGTACACCGGTCGCCATTATCTCCAGCCAAAATCCTGACGGTTCAACCAACCTGAGCCCGGTCTCCTCGTGGTGGATCCTCGACCGGAATATCGTGTTCGGGCTTGGCACCTCCGGAAAGTGTTATGAAAATATCACAGGTAACCCCGATATTGTTCTGAACATCCCGGACAGCAGGCTCTGGCCGAATATTGAAGCTATCGCAAATAAAACGGGAAAAGCATCGCCACCGGAATGGAAGAAAAAAATGGGATATGTTTTTGAACAGGACAAGTTTAGCTGCGGAAATTTCCATAAGGAAAAGGCGGTGACGATTAACTCGTTGAGAATTAAAGAGTGTCCTGTACAAATAGAGGCTAAGGTTGGCGGGATAGCGCCCCTGACCGGTTCGCAGGGGAACCTGGTGTCCGTTGATGCCACGATAACCTGCGTCCACATATCTGAGGCTTTATTAATTCGTACTCAGCGCGGGGTGAAATTTAATGTGGAGAAATGGAATCCTCTCTATTATCTATTTCGCCACTATTTCTCGCTGGGTAACCGACTCGGTCACAACTTCCGACACGATGAGTAACCCGGACTTTTTGACAGCGGAAAGGTTTAAACTTTTCGTGATATTCTTTCTTTACGCCCCTTAGTTCCTATACTCGAGCCATATTCGCCACTGTATTAACACCTGTCACGCGCAATACGTCGCGCATGACAGGTGAAGATATTTTGTTCTGGAAAAACGTCTATGTCGAAACTGGATTTGAGGTCCAAAAAAACCTGGGGCGCGCTGGCAGCGATCGCCGTTGTCGCCGGTACGCTGGCATCTGCTTTTGCATGGACGGCGGGCTGGCTTGGTTCACGCACGGTCAGCCAGGCACTGGTAGGGGAAACACCGAAACCCTTCCCGCCGGGTTTTCGCCGCGCGCATGGAAAAGGCATCTGCTTTGCCGGCACCTTTACGCCAAACGGCTCGGCGGATTCCCTTTCAACCTCCCGCCTCTTCTCACAGCAGGAAGTGCCCGTGGTGGGCCGATTTTCTATTGGTACCGGCGATCCGCATGCCCCGGATAGTACGACCAAAACCCTGAGCATGGCGCTACTGCTAAAGACAGATGACAGGCAACAATGGCGAATGGCGATGAACAACGAGCCTTTCTTCGCCACGCACAGCCCGGAAGGTTTTCTGGCCTTGCGAAAAGCCACGGCCGTTGATGCGGCCACCGGGAAACCGGATCCGCAGCGTCTCAAAGACTTTTTAAAAGCGTACCCGGAGGCGGAGAAATACCTTAAATGGGCGGCACAAAAACCCGCACCCGGCAGCTTCGCAGGCGCGACCTTTTACAGCATTAACGCCTTTTACCTTGTGAACGCGCAGGGGGAACGTCAAGCCGTTCGCTGGATGATGCGTCCGCACGAGCCTTTCCTGTCGATAAGCGATGAGCAACGGCAGAAAGCCGATGACAACTTCCTGTTCGAAAACCTGCGTCAGCGCCTGGCGCAGAAGCCACTCTACTGGGATTACGTTTTGCAGCTCGCACAGCCGGGCGATCCGGTGGATGACCCTTCCCAGCCATGGCCGGACGATCGCAAAAAGATGGTGGCCGGTACGCTGGAAGTGACGCGGGTCGAAGCACAATCAACAGGCGCGTGCCGCGACGTTAACTTTGATCCTTCTGTCGTTCCTGCAGGCGTTGCGGTGTCTGATGATCCCATCTTAAATGCCCGCTCCGCGGCCTACTCCCACTCTTTCAGCCGCCGTGAACGGGAAATCGGCTACGGCAAGGCCACCGAAGCCGTGCAAAAGCAGGAGGTAAAATGAGCTCAAATAAAGACAGGCGAGAGCACGCGCCGCAGCATTTCAATACCCTGGCGCGAAGCCTGCACTGGCTGATGGCGGTGATGATCCTTGCCATGCTGTTCATCGGTGCCGCGATGATGACGTCGTTACATCACCGGATTTGGCTAATCGACCTCCACCGGCCGCTGGGGATCGCCATTTTACTGCTGGCACTGGTTCGTCTGGTCAACCGGATCCTGAGCCGGACGCCCCCACTTCCTGCCGATTTGCCCGTCTGGCAGGTGCTTGCCGCAAAGGCATCACACTGGATGCTGTATGGGTTAATGCTGGCAATGCCGCTGCTGGGCTGGGCGCAGCTGTCGGCAGCGGGCCTGCCAATTGTCATGTTTGATGGCGTCAACCTGCCGGCAATTGTCCCGACCAGTCCAGCATTGTATGCCTGGTGCCATGACGCCCATAGCCTTCTGGCAAAAATGCTTTTTGCCGTGGTGCTGGTCCATCTCTCCGCCGCACTCGTTCATGCGTGGATCTACCGGGACGCAGTGTTTGCCAGCATGGCGAAAGGGGGTAAGCCGGCGTCAGCCATCCGGGATGATCTGAAGTAAGGCAAGCGCCAGGGGACACGCGCAATCAGAATGTTCGTGTCCTCGCTTATCATCGCCATCCTGAAACAGCCACACAACCGGGGCGCGTATTTAGCCGCTAAATTCCGCGCGCCAAAAAGCCACACGGACACCCCACAATTATCGTGGAAGATAATATCTCTCAATTAAAACGATTATTTTTTAAGCAGAAGAGCATTTATGCCCGCAATTTTAGCTTTTATCAAAAAGTTAAGCGTCGCTCGCGTATCAAACATCCTGACACCCGCAACACATAACTCATTGATTAAAATGACTTTACATCAATAAAAACGATAAAACCCCCTACTCCCCAACAAAATATATCAACTCGTGTGATATCTAAATTATAATTCTTATACTTCTGTTAAAAAGGTGGAGGTCAAAATGCGATTAACCCTACTGCTGTTATGCTGTCTGGTACAAAGTGTAACCTGGGCTGGCGACCTGCCAAAACCAGTTGGTAAACCCATTTTAACGATTTACGGTAATATAGAAAATACCAACGAAAATGGAAAAGCAGTGTTTGATCTCGCCAGCCTTGAAAAACTCGGAGTAGTGAGTTTCGAGACGACCTCTCCCTGGTATAACGGTCGTACGAAGTTTGAGGGTGTCCCCATGAGCAAGCTCATGGATTATGTGGGTGCAAAAGGTACGAACGTGAATGTTATTGCGCTCAATGATTACTCAACCGTCATCCCTCTCAGCGACTTTAAAAAATACAACGCCATCCTTGCCTTAAAGGTTAATGGCGAATATATGCGCATCCGCGATAAAGGCCCATCGTTCATTGTATACCCCTATGACAGTCTTCCTGAGTTGAATAATCAGATTTATTACTCACGATCAGCATGGCAGGTAAGCAAAATGAAGATTGAGTAGCCGTTCAGGAGAACATAATGAACAGGATACTGGTTGGTATCATTTTTTCTCTTTTTATCACGACAGGATATATTGCATACCTTGTTTATGATCGACAGCAGGAATTGCAAAAACTGACTCAATACACTGAGTCCTGGTCCGTGGCACAACTGGTATCAGAGTATTACCGTTTTGAATCATGGCTTGGTCTATACGCAACCGATACTGATGACGTTACGATAGACCAGGTCCGCATGCGCCTCGAAATTATGCTCAGTCAGGGCGATTTAATGAAGGGGGGCGATTTAGGTCGCTACATTGATAGCGATAAAACGCATCAGGAGCTCGCTTTACGCTTAGAAAAAATACTGGCCTATCTGGATAGTCATCTTGAAAAAATGAGCCATCCGGAGTTACAGGCGTACCTGACAAATATGCATGAGCTCGACGCACCGCTCAGCCAGCTGTCTGCAACGGCATTAACAAAAGATATTAACACGGTTAATGAATCCAACAACAAAATACAAATCCTGTATTATATTTATTCCGCACTTTCTTTGCTTCTGGTGATTTTAAGTTTTATTCTTGGCTTCTTAATGATCTACCAGAATAAAAACATTCTGAAAGCACACATGCAGGTTAAAAGCCTGGCTGATGAACTTCAAATATCAAAAGAAAAACTGCAAATTCAGAACGCGAAGCTTGAGTATGATGTTTATCATGACTCCCTCACCGGCATGAAAAACCGCCTTTTCTTCTGGGACGATCTCAACAAAATTAATCTTCAGGCAGATAAAAACCACGTCCCCGTCACCGTAATGTTATTTGATTTAGACCGCTTCAAAGAGGTCAACGATACCTATGGCCATGATACGGGAGATTTGCTGCTGAATCAGGTATCCCGCCGGCTGACCTCAATGAGCAGCGCAACGGATACGTTTTACCGCTTGGGCGGCGATGAATTCGCCCTTCTCTCCAGCGGACTCACGGAAACCGCCGCCGTTTCGCGCGCCAAAGAAATAAGCGATCATATCAGCCAGCCCTATACGATTAATAATCAGCTGATAAAAATTGCCACCTGCGTGGGCATCGTTTTATCTGATAATGAACGCCGCTCTGATTACCTTTATAAATTTGCCGATCTGGCGCTCTACGAGGCGAAAAAAGAAGGTTCGCAGCAGATCAAGGTCTTCCGGCAGTGGATGCTGCAAAGACTGCAGGAAAGCAGGACCCTTGAACATGATATGGCTCTGGCGATCGATCGCAATGAATTCGTTGTGTATTACCAGCCTATTGTCGATTCATTCAGCAATGAAATTTACGGCTATGAAGCGCTTATTCGCTGGATACACCCGGTGAAAGGGATACTCGCGCCAGATTATTTTATTTCCGTCGCTGAAAAAACGGGGATGATCAATGAGATCGGCAAGTCGGTGCTTGAGATGGCCTGCCGGGAAGCTGTGTCCTGGGCGGTGCCGGCCAGGATCTCGGTGAACGTCTCACCCGTTCAGTTAGGCACAAAATCGTTTACCACGATGGTGCAGTCCATCCTGAAAGAGACGGGGCTACCGGCCAACCGACTCGAGTTAGAGGTAACAGAGTCTTCGCTCTTCAGTGACAGCAACATGCCGATCACTATTCTCAAAAAGCTCCGGGCACTGGGTGTCAAAATTTCCATCGATGATTTCGGAACGGGATATTCCTCGCTCTCACGACTGAGTGAACTTAATTTTGATAAAATTAAGATAGATAAATCCTTTGTGAATCCGATATCCACGCAGGATGATGCCCTTAATATCGTTAAGTTAATTACCGGCATGGCGAAGAGCCTCAACATGCGGGTCATTGCTGAAGGTGTTGAAACCGAAGCACAGCTTGAACGTCTTCAGGCGCTTGGTTGCGATCTCGTGCAGGGATACCTGTTCGGAAAACCACAGGCTGAGATTGACAGGAAGATTAGATACGGTTGAAATGGTTGTGCGGTTTTTTCTGGCCCAAAATCACGTAGACGGTTGATAATCAAAGGTTAAACAATGAAAAAAACAGCCCCGGACTATACGCCTGTTGATTTATCTCGTTGGCCAAGGAAGGAGCATTTTGAAGTCTTCCAGTCATTTGCTGAATGCACAATTAACCAAACCGTTCTCATCGACATCACCGCGCTGCGAAAACATATCAAAGCGGTGGGCTGGAAGTTTTACCCGACGATCATTTTTCTCCTTTCTAACATCATGAACCGGCATCCTGAGTTCCGTATGGCCATGAAGGACAATGAGCTTGTCATATGGAATGAAGTTCATCCCAGCTACACCATTTTCCACCCCGAAACGGAGACCTTTTCGTCACTGTGGAGCCACTATGACGGCAATATGCATCACTTCCAGAACACGTATGCTGAAGATACGGCCCGCTATGGAAATAGCCTTTCATACTGGCCTAAGGAAGAGTCCCGGGAAAATGTCTTTTTCGTCTCGTCTATTCCGTGGGTTACGTTTACGAACTTTACGATGAACATTGCGCATATGAAGAACTTCTTTTCGCCTATGTTCACGTTTGGAAAATACTACGAGCAGGATGGAAAAGTGCTGCTGCCGCTCGCGGTGCAGGTCCATCATTCGGTGTGCGATGGCTTCCATGTGGCAAGGATGTTTAATGAGTTGCAGGAGATGTGTGATGGTTTGTCGGCGTTGTCAGAGGAACCTGGCGCATGATGCGTAAGAAGTGCTGATGGTTTCCATCTGCAGGAGTGGGTGTGAGAAGCCTACCGGGATTTCATTATTTTATGCGCTTTCCATGTGAGGCCACAAGGGCCATAGAAATCTGCGTTCCTGCACGTTATGGAGACGGCACACTGCGCCACTATCGATGAGAATGTCTGCCGGGAACGCTGCCCAAAGGGCAGGTTCTTTTCGGGGGCATCGATGCTGACGAGACGAACACACATGAGCCTGTTTTAAGGTTCTGCGCTTCCCCTGTCCGGCTGGAGGCGTACCCAATAATTTACTGACGGCGCTGGAAACTAACGCTATGGTAAATCACCTGCTTTTAACAAAACGATTGCATGGTCAAGCTGCTTGTAGAGTTTGTGTCTCAAATCGTCTAACTCGTCATTTTCCCGAATGAGAGGTATTCCATTTTTATGAAGAACAATATCGTTAAATGATCCCATCCCGCCGTAGAGTTTTTTCAACGAGTAAATGGATGACTCACAATCAACATCGAGCTCGATGGCTAGTTTTTCGAATGTTTTTGCCCATGAATCCTCATCATTTGAGGAGAGGATTTTGATGATATCAGTTACCGTTTTCTTTATTTCATTTTTCATTTCAAACCACCACTTTCAAGTATCTTAACGCCAGGTATTTTCCACGGGGTAGGTATCACAACTTGCTCAGAGCCACCGGAAAAAAGGTCTGTTTGATAGCCAACTTCTCCAACATATACTTTCGTTCCTGCGGGTATTTGTATCTTGTGATAGCTATCAAGAGGGGATTCACTTCCGTTAGGCCATTTGGGGAGCAGAGCCTTATCTATTCTGGTCTGGAGCACTCCCTGAGGTTGTTCATATCCGAAAAACTGACCTAATGGTCGGCCCTCAATACCACCTCTGTAGAAACTCGTGTCTGTTGATAGCGTGATCTCTTTATATGTACCACTGGAGAAGGTTTCAGCCAGCTCTTTAGGTAATGGTCCGGGTTTTATCATCGAGTATTCACCCTCGACTTTTCCCAGAACATGAAGATTGCTAAGCTCACTCGCCGTTCCCAGTCTGCCCAGGCCAAGGCCCGCAGCAACAGAAGCACCAGCGATAATCAGCCCTTTATTATCCATAACCTGATCGTAACCCGCCGGTGCATCACCACCGAGCTGCTGCGCGGTCTGACGGAATCCCTCGATATTGCCATTATAGATCCCGCCCGCGGCCAGCAACCGACCGGCAGTTTTGCTGTTGATGGTTTTTGCGGCCTGGGCATATTGCACCGGTGCCGCATGGCGGACCTGATATCTCGGGCGTTTCAGTTGCCGGGACAGGATGTGTCGGAGTCGGGTTTGAAGGAACAGAGGCAGGTCATTGCGAAGGTCACCGGATGTCGTCAGCACGCCCGAAATCGCATGGCCGGTGATGTCTTTTCTTAGCAGAACGAGCTTACCGGATTTGATGTCGTCGAGCGTGTCACGGTATGCCATCCAGGGATGTTGCCAGTGGTACAGTTGATACCGGCGGACAAACCGGGTGTAGCCCTGTGGCAAATTCCACTCCTGAATGATGCGGTTAGGCCTTGCAGTATCTGCGAGGTCTCCTGCTGCCGTATCCGGGTGAATAATGTGAGGAATGTCCTCAAGGTAGATGTCATCCAGTGACATTGCCTGGCTGTGATGAAGCATATTGCCCCTTTTACGCTGCCATTATGTGCCACATTATCGCTCATTCCGGAAATCTGGCAAAGACACGAATATAGCAGGTAATGGCCAGTTGTGTGGCTGTAAGCAACGGGTTCTGCACGCTGAGAAGAAAGCACACTGCTTGCGGAAGATGACAGACAGCCCACATTAGCGCCCCATCCGAACGTAAATGATGACGAAGATCTGTTTGTTGTTTAACCACGGACGGCGCAAACCGAACAGGAATATATACACAATCCTATACAGATTCAGCATCGATTTTACTGGAAGGTTACGGAAAATAATGGACTAAAAAGCATTAAAATCATTTTATATCATGGACTTTATGGATGAATTCAGACGTTTGAGGAATTTGAGATGGTGATAATAGGAATACATAACCGACATAACCACTTGCTTTAAAAGACAAAATTCAAAAGGGCACAATAAAGTGCCCCCTAAAGTGCCCCCGTTAATGCAGCCATCAGCCGAAAGCACCACAGCAACTCCTAGCACATCACTCTTCATCCTCGCGTTGAACACTTTCAATGTTCTCTACAGTTGCGCGATTCATAATTGCCATACTATAGGATGCAAAAACTTTGAATGTTGTTTTCGCTGTCCAAAGTACCACAACCGATTCCAAGAGATACAAAACGCTTACAATAATGAAAGAATAATAAAATACATCAAGCTTATTTTCATATATCACAGCAATCGAAAGCAGATAATTTATTATCATAATTACGAATAAGACTAATAAACTTATCACCGAACATATAGATATATCATAAAACGCGGCTTCCTCATCCTCAGATGTAATTTCTTTAACTTGATTACTTTTAAGTTTTTTAATTGACTTAGGAAATATAAGAGCAATCCAGGCACCACTTATTGCAAAAATAATTGATGCAATATTGATTAGAGTGCTATTAAGATCCGTAACTTTCAATGTCCCATCAAGCAAAGCTTTTTTAATACTGTCTTCATATATATATGCTCCTACCCCTATCGCAGCTGCGATAATGATAAAAACAATTAGTGGAATGACAACCACCATTTTCCCTTTAGACATTTTTCGCCTCTACATTCACGATTGCGCCGAGACCTTAATTTCCGAAACGGCATCAGATGCTTTATCAAACTTAACCTCATCTGTTTTTTTACATGATAATTTGATGAAGCTATCAATATAATTTTGATTGTTCAATGCCATTATAATATCATTAGCATCATAAGGCCATGTTATAATACTATTAACACCATTCAACTTAGCCTCTAAAACAACCTTTTCTTTTGCATAGCTATTTTGAAGATTTACAGTCTCAATGCCTTTTTCCTTTTGGACAAGGAAATTAACATTGCCAACATCATATGTTCCTTTAATATTATCAATATACTCTTTAATCTGCGCTTCATTATCAAAAGCAACATCAACCTCCACCTTAACTACTGACTCTAGGGTGGTTTTATCTTTTTGAGAGGTAAATAATTTTATTATTGGCTTTAAGTTAACTAAAGATTGCGAGGAGCTAGTACTAACCGTTATTTTTTCTTTTGTAATAATTTTAGTGATGTTTTTAAAATTCAAAATAAGATCTTTTTCTACCGAAGCATTTACATATCTCTTGCAATCAAGTGAAAAATAACAATAATTTTCATCATTTTTTTTGACTTTATAACCACCGCTAAATTTCCCATTGGCACCCAATACATGATCCGAAAATGCTGAGTAATTATGCATGAAATCTCTTATGTACTGAAGAAGGACTCCAGTTTCTGAAGACGAGCCTTTAAAATCTAAAGTTACTAACATCCTTTCTTTTGAAGCAATATAAAAATATGCTGGAATCCCTGGAATCCTTTCTTTTCCTATACGTGTGCGGGCAACAGAATTCTTATCTCCTACATTGCCATTATGCGGAAGAGAGAGAACATTATTTTTATTTCCACTTACACCAATCCATAAAATCACTATGTAATCATCATTATATTTTTTGATGTCATAGCAATATACTTCCTTAGTACCATGAGAAGAAACTCTGCTGTTCTTAAAAGTTTTCTTATTTAAGAACTTAATCATTGGATCTAGAAACTTATCTATATCAGACAACCTTACTTTATTCTCTTTATAATCAGAAAATGAAAATTTCGTGAAATCATATAATTTCAAGGTACATGCTTCTAATTTCATGTTGCTCTCCCAGATTCTGTATAAAATTCTTTGTTATTCTTCATAGATTAGTCTCAGAACAATTAGACCTTATAATCAGCTAAATCATATGGACTATGGCAATCTTCCACATCGCCTTACACTGAATAATTTACAGGTCAAAACGCGAAAAATCTATTCATATTAAGTCATCGTCGATGTAGTTCAGAGTAAGACAAGACAAGCATCACATAATTACTCGAACGACCAAAATCGCACTACACCGCACCCGCCTGCGGTTTTCAGATCGCAAAAATTTTTCAGTTGGGATTTTTTACAAATGATAGCGCCAGACCGCGCCACAACTGGGGATTTACAGCGAGCAGAGAACTGAAAAGAGTAAAAAGAATTTCAGCTTTTTTCAGTTTAGCTTTACTCCAACATCGTAACCACTTGAATTAAGCTATTGATAGTAAAGGGATATAAAATTTTAGGTGAGATTTTTCATGATAACTGACGGCACACTTAAAAGTTAACAAACTGATTCTTATAGACATTTTTTCTTAAGCCGCTGAAATTTAATGAACCGAAGCCGGGAAAATTTTAGTTACTCCCGGCGAACCGTTCAATGACTCTCTTTGGCTGCCAACAGGAGTTCTAATGCTTTTTGTCGCTCGTCCGGTGGCAGGGCATCCATTAGCTCTTTAATCCGTCCCTGGCCGCGCAAAGCGCTGGGACTAATCGTGTGTGAGAAGGAAACGTTCATCACAAACGTGTGCCCACACTCTACATTTGAGCAATAACAGTACACATCTGATAATTTGGGGTGCTTTCGGTTTGTTTTCCTCACCGTTGCCGCAGACATACACTCCGGGCAGTAAATTTTCATCACTCGCATAGCGAAACCTCTGTTGCTTACCAGAAGAAAGGATTTTGGTTCCCCTCCATTTTGTTCTGAACGTGTAACACTGGTAGCAAGTATTAAATTGAGAGGTAACGAGAGGTAACATACTGAGTTTTTTTACCTCTGTTACAGGCCACCTCCATCAGATGGTTTATAGCTTTTATCTTTAGCGGCTTCTACCTGACTGGCATTCAGCATCATCGAGGACACATTTACTAAGCCGAACAGAAGATGCCCTGATTACCCCCCAATCGCATGTTGATTTCATGAGACAAGGGGTGACCTCAAACGACTAAAACAGCGTAATTTGTATGTTTCGAAAGGTTTTGTTGAAGTGGATTGACCTGAGAAAACTAGGAGATGGTGCCGATAATAGGAGTAAAACACAGCAAATAAAAACCTGTTTTTACTGTGTTTTATTTCTACAAATTGCGTAGATACCCGAATTGATACCCGTTCTTTATTTCGCTCCCGATTGAGGAACAAAACAGGCTTATTCCGTAGCCCTGTACCACGCCTGCCAGCGATAGATATTTGTCCTCAGCTCCCGCACGCATTCTGCCGTCTGAGTATCCGCCTGCAGGTCTTCGTCGCTATCCCGCCCGGCGTCACTTGCCTTGCACGGCGGGCTCATCAAATCCTGGGATATTGTTGGCCGCGTCGATTGCTCGCTGCCGCAGCTGCACAGCGTGATCGTCAAAATCGCACTTAACATGATTCGGGTCATTAACATATTTCACCACGTCTCGGTATACGGTCCGGTAAATCACTTTTCCTTCTGCGCTGGCCGCTGCAGCTTTCTGCTCGCCAGTAGCTACTGCTTTCTCTGCTCTCTTCTGTTTCGCTCTTGCCTGGCTGTTTACGTGCTCGCCGTGCGCGTACCACCCTTTGAGATAGCCTGCGTAAAAGGAACCGACGAAAAGAGCCAGCAGAACGGCCAGCGATAACAGCTTTGCTTTTATCGTCACTGATCTATCCCCCAGCACGATAACGCGCTTTCCTGATCCCGGCGCTCAACCTGACCATAGCAGCCATTCCTCTGGCCTTTTGTCAGTCTACAGTCGCGGCCACCGTCTTTAATCCACCAGCGGATCGCCTCACACGCACCTTTGCGGTCACCGGCATTCATTCGCTTATAGAACGTTGAAGGGAAGCATTTGCCGGGTCCGATGTTGTACGGACAGAAGGATGCGATCCCGGCCTTCTGCGGCTCTGTCAGCGGTACCTTGATGTTGCGGTCTACCCATGCCAGCGCCTTATTGCGTTCTATGGCGTTTACCTGGTCGCATTTCGCCTGCGTCAGTTTCATGCCCGGTGTCACCGGCTTGCCATCAACCATTGTGGCGCCACGGCAGATCGTCCAGATGCCACTGCCATCTTTGTACGCGTTGAGACTGTTTCCCTCTTTCTCATTCAGAAACTGATCGAGAATGACGGATGCTGGCGCACCAGCAAGTACCAGCCCCAGAACAGCAGCACTTAATTTTGCTCTGCTATTCACGGCTGCACCTCCGTTTCAGCCATTACGCGCTGTACCTTGGCAACAACTTCGTCGGCCTGGTCAAGATTATGAGAGTCTGATTTACTCAGGAATTCGATAACTGCCCGTGTGCGTTGTCGATCTAACGAAAGACGCTCTGCCGAAGCATGGCGATCGGCTTTGATTTTTGCGCGACGGTCAAGCCAGCCAAGGAACGAAAGAAGAAATCCCAGCAAAGCTAGGACAAGATAAGTTAAATCTAGGGTAGTTATCCCTAGATAAGCCGCGAGCGTAGTGACCCCGTTTCCCAGCCATGAAAGCCAATTGTATTGCTGCTGCATTCTCATGCCTTACCCAAAGAGGGAACGTATATAATGTGTTCCGAAAGTAAGGCACTAAGCAGGTCGGAATCCCGACCAAATGAAAACCCGCCGAAGCGGGTTTATTCTATTAAGGTCTTGGCATATTTACCGTAACACTCTCCAGGTAGACTTCAGCTATGGAGGTACCGCTCGAGGTCAATAGCTGCATCACTTGTCCTGAAAGATAAAGCCTAGTTGCTCCGTATGTGCCATCCCTTAACTTGATACTCACTTCGATAATAGTGCTGGCGGGGTAAGCGAAAGGCAAAGTTCCGATGACCGGGCTGGATGCTACCGTCACACCTGTGGTTACGATAGAACCGTGAAACACGGCTGCATTACCCTCTCTCGTTTCCACGCTTGGCACAACGATACCGTTTACAGCACCATTCAATACCGCAATGTTGCCATCATTTTGATAATATACGTCTCCTACCAGCGTCCCCGGATTTACTTTCCCACGACCAATCTGCACTGCCATTTTACGATAAGGGTTCCTTACCATCACCGTGCCAAGCTTCATTGACGTTCCATCGATAAATCCAGCCAATGCGCTTGTGATTGTCGCATCAGAAATAACCAAGTTAACGTCAGAAACCATCCCATTAATTGCAGAACCCTGAACCGTAAAGGCGCTGCCATTTGCAGGGTTTATGGAAATAACTTTCTGAATGATAAAATCAGAAGCATTTCCGGTAACCAGGATACCGCTGCTGGCAGTTGCTTCAGAAATGATATCACTGACGATAACGGAGTTGGTTTGCAGCGCCCCAGAACCTCCACCAGCAAGCTCTAAGCCGGTCTTACCATAAGTTGAACGCACCTTGGATGCTATGATTTTTGAAACGAGATCTGTGCTTGACTGGATGTATAAAGCTGAGCAGCCTGTATTAGAACTTTTATTTATCGCGTTTACACCATCAATTATGGTGTCAGCGACTGAGCCATTTGCTACGCCACCTGATGGAGCTCCCTGATCTCCTTTAATGAATAAACCAGCTGTTCTGGTATTTCTTACAGTAACGTTTTTGATAAATCCTCTTCTGGATTTTACCACGACGCCGTACTGGGCATCGTTTCCCTCAACCGTATCAATACGAACGTTATTAAACCCCTGGTATAACTGTGCATGGGATGAACCTGATTCACCGGTGCCAACACCAATAACGTTGTTTACATAAAGAGATCCTACGTTTGCTCCTCCAACTCCAGAGTTAATAACTATTCCGTCAGTAACCCCAACATGACCCAGGTCAGAAAGATATGCATCAGTAACATAATGATTCTTCATGCCGATAAGGACTGTGCCATTTAGCAAAGCACCAACAAAATATTCAGGTGATTTCGTTCCGATTAACGCCAGTCTAGGGCCGTTGAACTGCCACCCGGTAAGGTTGTAACGCTTAGCCTGGAATCTGGCGTAACCAAGTGCAGAAATCATTGCTTCGACTGCTGGAGTGTCAATAGCTACACCATCACCAACAGCACCAAAGTCCTCAACATAGAATCCGTCATTATTGACGTCATGCTGAGTACGGCCGACTGTGCCTGGAGCCGTTTTTTTAACGGCAATCAGAGCATCACCCATCCCACTGGCTGAAGACATGAGATTTCCGCGTAAGGTTGCATCCCCAACGCCAAGCCATTTGCCTTCACCGATCCCGCCGGTTGTTTCAGGAGTCCCCCCGGCGGTTACAACTTTGGGGAGTGTGCCATCCCATCGGAACCACTCGCCACTGCTTTCCTGGAGAAGAATGTCGTTAGGATAGTTGAGGGTATTACCCAGCTCAAAAGATCTCTTCGTGTTATAGCCATATAAACCATTAACCAAATTATCCATAATCTGATTGACAGTTTGCATTAAATAGTCGACTAAATCATCAACATAATTTTTGTTTGCGGCGTCATTTTTATCAAAAGGGGTACCGAGGTTTGCAATTTTGTAACTTTGTGCATTGAACGGGCCCCCGAGTAATGGCCTCTGTAGGCAGAGCCCCTGATAAATAAACGATCGCTGAATAGCCATCCATAAACGGTCAAAGTCTTTATTAAGAGTGTCAGCGAGCAGGTCGCCATTATCCTGATAATCGGTTAATCGATAGGTCGGCACTACACGCTCAAGCATTACAACTGAAGCATTTGCCGGAGGGGTAAGGAACACCACATTACCGCCACTGGTATTTCCCACTCCCGACACCGTGTACCCACTGGTAATAACTGAGCCATTAATACTTACCTGGATATCATTTAGATTGATGATGTAAAAATCAAAAGGAAAAACGGTTGTCAGACCGTTTGCATTATAAATCTCATAGGGGATCTGATTAGGTACTGACATGATGCGAGGCCTCTGGCAGGTTAGTAATCGACGTTGACCAGATGATCTCCGTCACTTAACTGCCAATTTTCGCGCGCGTGTCCGGTCGGAATCCTGACCACTTTACCAATACGCACCGGTGTCTGACTGATCGCCCCTGCGCCAGAATCAATGAAGTCGTCCGGTTGGTTAGTCAGCGCCGGGTTGAAGTCGCGCATCTGGTCATAAACAGGCCCATCGAGAACGTCAGTATGAGCCCAGAGGAACCGCGACGACAGCGGTGCTTCAAACGCATCAAGGATGCGTTTCTGCTTGTTGGTGATGCTGAATTCTTCACGTACGCCGCAGCCAGTACCTTTAAGTGCCTGACGCAGCAATTTACCCGCAAAACTCCCCGGGCCGTTTACCTCAACGCAAACAACAGGGACCTGGTACCTGAGCACTAACTCTTTTATCTGCGCCACCTGCCCGCCCGTAATTTTGTCGTTGTCGTCAAATTCCGCCAACTCTCCCGTAAGCTCCTGGCAGACATGCCAGTACAGATGGCCGCGCGCATCGGTAAGTATCAGAGAAAACGCCGAGGCGTCGGCCTTAACTTTACCAGTTGCCACATCCCACCAGGCGACCGCACCAACGATTTGCACGTTACCCAGCCACAGCGAAGCCGTACGGTTCGCATAGCGAATTTGAGGATGAATGTTGTATTCCCGGATGCGGTCAGGGTCGAGGCGAACGTCTCCGACGGGTTTGCTGTGCAACTGATACTGGCTATCCCACTCGTTAATCGTGCGGGTTTCTTTGCGGCGGTTCTCCATTTCTTCACGGGTGAACCGTTCAGGCCAGGCACAGTCTGCATAAAAATCGATAACTGTGTCCGGCGCGGATGCAAACTCAACGCCGTCGGCGGTAAGCTTATAATCCACGTTTTCGACCAACAGCCGCGCCGGCTTGTGGATGCCCGCAAAAACATACTCCGGACGAAAAGGTACTGCATAGCACAGCTTCGAGGCCTCTTTCGCTTCAATGCGCTTTTCTTTATCAAATAACCGGATGGTAAGACAGTCGGCGCCCATAGACTCCACCTCATCATAAAGGCTGTCATGCGTGTGCGGTGTACCGATATAAAGTTTGCGGCCGCCCGGGATCAGGATGTGGGTTTGCTCTCCAAGGCGATAGCGCAGCTTTTCGCGCGCCTCCGGAGTCTGGATATTACGTGGCACCTCTACGTCGTCGTTCTGACATTCGTTGGCGCGCGCCGAGGTTACGTTAGACAGGATGCCTTTTGCATACATGCTGCCGTTACGTAAATCCAACGCGCCATTAACCCACCATTGCTCAACCGTTCCCTGCCCGTCAGGGAGCATGCCTTTGGTCAGCGGATGATTACGCAGAACGTTCTGGGTATCACGGCTGGTTTTATACGCGGTGCCGTCTGATTCCGATTGATGAAGAATGCGGTACTGACGATCGCAGTAGTATCGCCAGGCATTATAGACCGCAAGGATCGTTGATTTACCGAAACCACGGAAACAGCGAAGCACCGCGAGGTTTCCGCGATGCTCCAGCCAGTGGCAGGCCTGATAGTGGCAGTCCGGAACGTCCCAGTTCATTCGCTCCGCCCACATTAAAAAGAAGGCGAGGAACGAAATCATTTTTTTCCTTTCTGCAGACGCTCAATAATAGCGGCCGCCTCTCGCTCAGCTTTTGAAACCTGCTGGCCCAGCTCAAAGGCTTCATCATCTTGACCAGGATTCTCGGATGGCGTACCGCCGCGCGTTTGCATGCCAATCAGTGAGTGCACCTTAATCAGCAGCGTCAGCGATGCAGCTGCGTTCTTCTTATCCCAGTAGCGATCGCCGCGTTCATCCTTGGTCAGTTCGCTCGGTTTCTTCCCTGCACCCGGCCAGTTTTCCGGGGCGGCTTCTTCGAGCACCACGTCGGTGAGTTTATCACTCAGTGCGGTAAGGCGTGTTTTGTAATCCTGATGCATAAAAAAAGCCCCGTAGTGAATACAGGGCTATGATGGAACAGTCCAGAGGTCGGAATCCCGACCGATTAGTACCCTCTTGCTGTTCGGTTATATTCCTCTACAACGCGGTTTGCTTTTTGAATCGCATCGTCCTGGGCTTCCTGAATACGTTTCATATCGTTACCCGCGTTTTCAGTATAATCCTTCGCATTTTGGATATACCTTTCAACATCACTTTTATACGCTTGCATCGAGTATTCATTGCGATCGTAAGGAGGTGTCGGCTCCGAATCCGAAAACTCAGGGTAACCACTAAAACCCAGATTAGAGCCGCCAAATACCGTAGCACTCGCAACAGTTGAGTAGGTCAGAATAAACCCGATTAAAATAAAAGATATTTTGCGCATTTTTATCACCGTGTTTTGTTTTTACCGGATATTGCTACTTATTTCATACCGGGATCAACCTGATTTATCAGCGGCGCAATCCAGAAGAGGTTATTGCCCGGTAGGAGCGTACGCACGTTATGCAGTACCCGATCGCCGGCATCACCGTTGAGTACGCCAGCGGTCACATCAGTAATAGTATCAAGCAGGCCGAACGTTGGACCAAGCGCAGAGCCGATAAAGCCACGGCTGGCATATCGTGACTGTGTTCCGGTACCGAGCAAAGCCCCTAGCCCGACCATACCTCCTGAGGCTTTTTCTGCCATGTTGTTATATTCCATCAGCGGGCCGAGAATACCTGAACGATCGATACCCTCAATGGCCAGTTTCTGAGGTGACCAGTCAACTTCTTTACCATTTGCAGACTGTTTAAGCGCATATGTCAGTGCGCCAAGTCCAATCTGGAAAGCGGTACCATAGTAAAACTGACCGGTTCCCTCCTGCAGGCCGCCCAGCGTAGCGCGGTTGTAGGACGCAGTAGCGAATGATTTAAACTGGAAGATGGTCTTACCCAACGGCGTGCTGGCCCATAGCGGGGTATCGCCGATCCCCGGAGTGATAACCGTATTGTTAACGTCTTTGAGCACCGCAGACTGGAAGACACCAGCAACGTGCTGATCGTCCCATTTTTCAAAATTGCCGATATGCCAGCCGTTGATCACCTCACCGTGCTTTTCGAACTCGCTACGGATACGTGCGGCCATATTGTCGTTAATGCCAAGCTTAGCCAGACGGCGGCCAGCGAACGAGCCGGAGAGTATGCCGTCGGACGTGATCATGCCGTTTACCGATTTGTTCATATCATCGAAGTGGCCCATCAGCGTGAGCTTGCCGAATGCATCGGTGACGCGCTCCATACCCGCTTCTACTGCCGTTGTACGGGCAGAACTGTCTACCAGGTCACCCATCGTACGTGCGCGAGTGTGCAGGATGGTTTCCAGCCCGACGGCCATTTTTAACTGTTCGGTGCGGCTGGCCTTGAATGCCGGTGAGCGGGTGATTAGCGCTGAGTAACCGCGCATGGTATTGCCGAACCCGTTAACCATCACGCCACGCGCGAGATCAGGAATAGCGGAAACGGTCATACCGCCCAGCTTGGTGACAAAGTTAGCGCTGCGAAGGAACGCACCGGCGCGTACGAAAAATGATGATGGATCGTCCGGCATGCCGTAGGTACCCGCCAGACGGTCACGCAGAGCAGTGATATCACGAATATCGTTATCGCGGGCTTTCGCCAACTTCGCCTGGTCTTTGGGATTCTGCCGCATAAGTGCATCATATTCGTCCTGAATATCCTTAAGCTGCTTCTCCAGCGATTTGTTACCAAAGGCACGCGTCAGCTCAACCTCTGCCGACGCCTCACGGATATGACGCTGCAGCACATAGTTGGCGTCGCTCTCCAGATAATCTTTCATCAGGCGATCAGGGACACTGAGCGTACGTGACCGGGTGCTGCCCGCCGCTTTCACCATAAAGACATTGGCAAAATCCTGCGGAATTTTCGCCCCTACGATTTTGTTAATTGTGGCGTCAGCGGTAATTTCAGCCTCTTCGCGGGACATGTTTTTTTCGCCGCGCGACCACCAGTCGACCAGCATGTCACGGAATTTATCACGCTCGTTGACGATCTTGCCGACCTTGTACACGCGCGGGAAATAGCTTTCCTGACCGATGGCCTTAAGCTCCTCATCAGGTGGCAGCAGTCCAAGCTTTTGCTGCGCTACTTTTACCCGGTTAACAACGGTGCGCATTGCCTGTGCCGCTTCCTGTACAACCGGGTTAGCATGCACATCGCCGCTGCGCATGGCATTACCGATTTCCTCACGGAACTGTGAAAAACTCAGGTCTCCGCCAGCGGCTTTATACTGGCTGTAGGCCTGTTTGTTCGTCACCACGACGGCAGCCTCTTCACGACGCCACCCCCGAACGCGGGTTTCTGCCGCTACGGGTGTCTCAATGCCCCTGGCATTACCCTGTAGTGTGTAGTTATTTTCTGCCAGTTCCAGCGCCGTGCGGCGGGAGGTTTTAGACGGCGACTCCATAAGACGGGTAAATGGTGTCAGATAGCTCCCTGCCTTGCGCGCCAGCTTGCCAACCGGACCGCCAGCTGCCGGGGTCAGATCTTCGAGCGTGGCCTCACTGATTCGCGCCGCGCCGACGCTGCCCCCTTCCGGGAGTGAGGCTGCAGCCGTATCTGTCGCTGACGTGATACTCATATTATCAAGCGCATCAGCCACTTCACGCGTGGCCGCAGTGCGGACAGATGGCGATAGCGCAGCACCGGCGGCGGCAAATACACCGCTCATCAACGCACCGGCAGCGACGTGGGAAGCGCTTTCCCCCCACGTGCGGGTAATCTGCTGGTTATTTAGCGCAACCTCGCTCGCTGCTGTTGCAGCCGCACCGATTGCAGCCTGCGACGCGATACGGGCAACCGCGCCGCCCTGCGCACCGGGGATAAACATTGAAGCTACGGTAACAGGGTCTACCACTCCGGCTGCAATGCTGGCGAGGACACCTTCGCCGCCAGCCTCGGAAAGTACCCGGCGGTCTTCGTTTTCATCGTCGATCTGTTGTTTCAGCCAGGCAGTTTCTTCCGGTGAACGGGAGTCGGCAAAAGCAGATCCCCATTGTTCATAACCGTGCAGTTCATTTTTATCAGCATACGGGTTATACCCGTCTACCGGCTCAAACTGCTTCGCCGGGCGGAACATCTGCCCCAGCAGGTTATTCTGACGAAATGCAGCGCCCCACACAGAGGGCTCATCTTGCTGAGGAGCCGGGTTGGTACCTTCCGGTAGTGAGACGTCAAATCCTGATGGTGCCGCCAGGACATTACCCGCCGGAGTGAATCCGTTATTGAGTTCTTCAGGGGTGGCGTATACCGGCATTATTCAGTGCTCCACGAAAAGTAATTTTTCACCTTGTCCATGCGCTCGTTGTGCAGACGCTTATATTGTTCATCGAGCGCGCGGTGCTTATCTTTGAAGCCGCGAATATCCTGGCCGCGTTGCAGCTCATTACGATCATGCTCTTCACGCTCTGCCTGCATTTTTTTATATGGCGCCCACTCTTCAAGTGAGGGCTTCCAGCGCATCGGCCTGCCGTACGAATCGTAGAACGGCTGCACCGCTTCGATACCATCCTTATCTTTTGTCCGCACCATGATGGCGTAATCGCCATTACGGGCCGTCAGCACATCGGGGGTAATTTCCAGATCGCCGCCAATTCGCGACTCCGGTGTTTTGCTGGTAACCGGCGCAGCACTACCTGAGGTGATACCCAGCTGAGCCGGACTGGTGGTGATTTCGCCCTTGCGCTCGCCATACATCAGGCTTTCTTTTTCTTCTTTCCACTGCGCCGCCTGCCACCCCGATGGACCGTAGTTATAGAGTGCCTCCGGCGCGTATTTCATAAGCTTTGCGTCGCCGTTAACCTCGCTGATACTCCATGTGCGGGCGATCTGCTGGTTGGTCATTTTCTTCGCCGCATCCGCATTACCGCCGGTGGTGCGGTAGTTGATGTCGTACAGAGACTGGTAATCGTTGCGGAAACGTGCGGCCTCCGGCGTCTGGTCGTCGGCTGATGGATTTCCCCAGCTAAAGAAGCCAGACATGCTGCTCACAGCGGAATCCATCGCTTTGCCGCGATCTTTTTTGTACTCCTTGGTGCCCTGGTTTGACGCCAGCTGCGCTTTAAGCGCATCGGTCTGGTTGTAGGTAAGATTCTGCGCCTGCTCGATAGCGGTTTCGGATGCCATGCCAGAATCAGTAAGCTGCTTAACGGTGAGATAAAATCCCTGCATATCCTTTGGCATTTCGCCCACAGAAGCGGGATCCGTATCGTACAGACGGTTAAATAGCTCTGCCCCCTGACGGACCACCTCCGGGCTGCGCGATCGGGAAATTGCCGATAGCTGAGTGGTAACCTGAGAAGGAATAATCCCGGTCTGGGCTACCTGCTGCACGATCCCGTCATGGGTGGTGTCGTCATTAATCCGGAAGTTTTGCGCTGTTGGTGTGGCGTCAGCCGCTTTTTGCATAGATTTGTTCGTGGGATCGAGTTTCTCCCCCATAGACAGCGCTTCATTAAAACGACGGGTATCGCGCTGCGCCTGAATCGCTTCGTTGCTTTTCTGCACCAGCGCACCCAGCTTGCCATAGGCGTCGAGTTTCAGCGCGTAATCAGGGTCGTTTGCCTGCGGCTTTAGCTTCGCAATTTCCGCCTGCTGCTGTTCCGGAGAGACGTACTGTATCGCCTGGAAGGTTTTGGCATTGTTGATCGCGATGTCGAGCTGCTTAACGGCTTTTGCCCCCTGTTCACCGTACGCAAACATAATGGATGCTTTATTGGGCATCGCGTCAGGCACTTCCCCGTTGTACAGCTGCACCATCGTATTGTTAAGAATCGGGTCAATTTTCTCGCGCAGCGCCGTACGCTGTTCCCGGATTTTTGACTCGGCAATGTTATCAATTTTGTTGACAGAAACAGGATCGAGGCCTGTTTTGTTTTTACGGTAGCGGGCCAGCCACCCGCGAGTTTCAGAGGGCAGCTTGCTGATAAACTCAGACTCAGAAATTTCACCCTTGCGCGGGTCGCCCACTTTATCGATCAGTTTGTCAACGTTACCCATGCCCCAGTTATAAGCAGCACCCGCCAGCGTTTCAGAGCCATATCTACCGTACAGCTGGTTTGCATAGTCGCTGGCAAGCATCGCATTCTGCTGTTCGTCGGCAGGGTTGTATTCCACACCGCGTTTAGCCGCCAGCTCTTTACCCGTGTCCGGCATAAGCTGGTATTTACCCTGCGCACCGGCGGGAGAGGTAATCACGCTGCCGTCAGAGTTAAAATGCTTACCGCCGGATTCAACAATGCCAATAGCGCGCATGTCCATAGCGCCGGAGTCTTTCACCGGAAAGTCGCCATTTAACCAGCCCTGTGGGTTAGTAACCGCGTAGTTCTGGGCTCGCTGGTCCATTGCTCGCAAATTGGCCTCAGAAACCGCCTGGTCTATTTGCTCCTGTGACCACCCCTGCGCCTGACCGTACAAAGAAATGGAGTGCTGTCGCGCACTTCGAATCAACGCAGCAGCCTGCGGATCGTCAAACGCCCCCGCTTCCTGCTCAACAGATGATTTTACCGTCGCGTCCAGCTGCTGGCGCTGGGCCTGTTCGGTCTGGCTACGTTCAAAGCTGTTGTAAGTGCTGGCGCGGCGGACCTGACCCGCTTTCCATTGCGCGTCAAAATACTGCAGCTGGCTCTGCGGTACGCGTTTTCTGGCCTCTTCATAGTCGGAAGAGTCCAGCTTATCCATATCCAGACCGACGCCGGAGGACTTGAACCCCTGCCGGGTTACCAGCGCGCCCGTCTCCGGGTTTTCCCAGCGGTCGCTGGATTTCGCATCGAGATCGGTAAGTATCGCCTGGGTTGCCGCCACATCGGCTTTATCCTGCGTACGCTGTAACTCATCCGCGGTCTGACCTAAAGCCGCACCCAGACCCGCGACTGCGTTACCTATTTGCCCGACATTACTGACACTGATTCGCGTAGGATTTGCCTGCGGCGTAACGTTACCAAAATTACCCGTTGGAATTCTCACGGTTATTTACTCCCTGCTTTTTTCCAGCCGTTATAGGCTGTACCCCCCGCGCTCAGCAGAGAGCTGCCCGCGCTGATGTAGCCAGATGTTGAAGCGTTACGGCCAGAGATACGATCAGCGGACGCCTGAGAGTTTAGTCTGGCTCCCTGGTTCGTACCGTTCAGAATGGTTTGGTAAGCATCCTGTTCAGCATCGCCAACGATATCGGACTGAATACGCAACGCTGTGCCCTCCCCGGTGTCCACACCTGCCCCGGCAAGAGAAGCTCGCGCAGCAGCTGCCTGTGCCCGCCCCGCTTTACGGATGCGATCGGCTTCCACCCGTGCTGCTGCCTGCGCAGCTTCGGCATCAGCTTCCGCCTGCGCAGCCTGATAGTTGGACATTTTCTTTTGCTGCTGTCCGCTATACACTGCGCCACCAGCGGCAAGCACGGATGCGCCAATAGCCGCAATTTCCACGCCAGTACACATTTTTAAACCTCCATTGAATACAGCAGGCCAGAGCGTTTCAGACCAAGGCGGGAATACATTTCTCCAGTGCGTTCTTCATGCACGCCCGTGGTGATCCCCATGTTTATGAGCGCGGCGCCGTGTTCTTTCGCCCAGGTGATAAAAGCTTTAGCGAGACGCGGGCCAGCTGTGCCGCCGCGATGTTCTGGGGCGACAAAGAGCCCATACTCAAAGGCCATCAACTGGCGGCTGAACCACTGCTCGGCAATACCGCCAGCCATCCAGCCGATTACTACACCCTCTTTTTCAGCCACCAGCACGCACCCTGCGGGTGACGCGATAATGTTGCGTGCCAGATCCGCGCACTTTTCTTCATCAAAGGGAGAATTCTGCGAATAGCGGGATTCGATATACATCCTCGCGCCTAATTCGATCAGCGCCGGGATGTCCCCGGCTGTTGCGTTACGTACCATGTCAGCCCCCGTTACTGGTAAATGCTAAAATGATTGCGAGAAGATGGAATGGCAGTGGTTGGCGTTGCTGGATGCGCAGGGTGTCTTCCCCTCGCTCCCAGCCAAGTTTGCCCCAGTAATGATCGCCAGTGAAAAGGGGCGCAGGCTGGTTAAGAATTCTTGGCCCGAACCGGCGAAACGGAATAACCTGACCATTGCATTCCGCACCAGTAGTTTCGAGAAAACGCATCGTCACTTCGCTGGTGCGCTTTCTAGCGTTCTGGGTAGTTCCTTCAGTAGTGGAAACCTCAGGTGATAACGTTTCAATGGTGCTTTCGAAGTGCAGACCGATCTCCACACTCTTCGCTTTGCGCGAAAGTGTAATTTGACCCGACGAAACAGTTTGCTGAGGCATAACGGTGCCGTCGGCCACTACGTCCACCGCCAACCCCTCAAGATGAGCAAGCCCGGACCACGTTGAAGAACCAACGTTACTGGACCCGGTTACAGCGGCATCTGTGTATAGTTTTTTGTCGAAAACTTCGACGTAACGTACGGTCTGACCGTTAACCACTCTGCGCACAATCGCGTAAACCACATCGTCAGTTTCGGATGGAATAGTCGCAACTGACTCAAAGGCACCCTCGGTAATTTGACGCGACCATGCAATAACATCCTGAGCACGATCAATAGCCATGGTTACCGCGACGCCATCCGCTCTGACCATCCAGATAAACGCATCAGGCTGTTGCTGGTATGCCATGTCCAGCACGCCACCAGAGGTGATGTGTTCGGCCAGCACCGTCATGTCGTTGGCCGAATAGGAAACAAAGCTGTCGGGGTCATACGCTACCGCGTAGAGTTTTCGGCCCGCGCGCTGTACAAACATGATTTCTGTACCAACACGCACAGGGCGGATCCCGTTGCAGCCGTACGGACTTGGGTTTTTCACTGAAATATTGGTGGGTGTAATAGCAGCATCGCTGCCGGAGGTGATCGTAAACTCGCCACCGTAGGTCAGCGCAATCAGGGTATTCATCTGAGCCAGATGCACAATCGGGTTAAGCTGGTCAGAAGACAGCGTGAAGCTGATTGCATCATCATCTTCAGTTCCAAGTTCAAAAGACAGGTAAGCCCCTGTTTCGCTCCACCATATCGTTTGTGGATATTTTGTAGACCCAGCCAAAACAAGACGCTGTTGGTAAAGAGTAACCGCCCCCGGATAGCCAAAAGAATCAGTCCATACACTATCTTCACGTGTCCACGCACCCGGTGATGCAGCCTGCGTTGCGCTTAAAGTCTGCATGATCACACCAACCGCAATTTGATTGCTGGTAACGGTGTTAATCCGAACCAATCCACTGTTAATTCGAATATATGACCCCACATCCTGGGCGACCCAGCCAGTACCTGTTAGCGGTGGCGTTGTACTACTTCCGGGATCCGCATCACTTAATGTCAGGGTTATGGGTGAACCTACAAACTCCTTAACGGACGGCTTACACCATTTTTGTGGGGTATCACGCACCTCGTCAAAAGGCTCAACAATAAAAGGGACTGGTTCAAGCACCCAATTTGTTTGCGAGCGTCTCTGCAAGCGATGAGGCTTAACTGACTGATGCACAAGAAACATTGTGTCAGCCCCCTGAACATAATTGACAGCAGGCAACATATCGGCAGTGTATGGGCTGGAGATTTCATAAGGCGTATTGTCGCCGTTAACCAGCTGCTTACCGTTCTGATAAATACGCATGTAGCCGTCACCAAATTCAAGCATGTATGCCTGGGAACGGTTGAACACGTAGGGAATAAGGCGGGATTTTTTATTGCCGAATTTCGTGGCCGCCGCAAAGCGGGTGCCAGGTCTGCGGACAACACCACCCTGCACGACCACTACCGCGTTTTCGATAATCTTCGCGCCGTTGGCGTAGCGGGCAATATCAACGCGCCCCATCAGACGAGGAGAAACTTCGCCAGCTGTAAAATTGGTTTTTATAAGGTTCGCGCGCATGTCAGAACCTCGACTCATAGGTAGGATAGCCGCCAAGCTCTTCCGGCGGTTCTTCCTGGCCATCGACGGCTTTTGCCTGTTTCAGCAGGAATGAGGCCTCCTGTGCCAGACTATCGCGCAGACTGGTAGACCCGGTCACCGCATAAGCCAGCTTGGACTGCATCATCATTTCAGCAACATCAACCAGCGCTGCATCCCATGTTGACTCGTCCTCGTTACGGTAGATGTAACGCAGGCGAATCACATCGACATTAGCCAGCAGTCGGTTTCCCTCAATTCGGTAATCAACATCATCCCGCGGCTCGCCGACGGAGAGGACGCGGACCAGGTCGCCAGGCAGCGAAAACTGATAGCCATACCCAAAGTCAGGCGCAGCGCTGACAGGAGAGAGCACAACGCGTTTTATCGCGCAGTTCCACGGGTGAGCGCGGAGTAATTTATTGCGAACGGTAGGGTAAAGGTTGGCGCAGAGACGGGCATGATCCGTGTCTTCGTCGAAATCATTTATCGGGTGAGCACCCAGCGCCAGAAGTGCGTTTGAGCAGATCGATACACTCGAAGTCATGGCAGAACCTCAGATGAAAAAAGGCCGGGGGTGTACCCCGGCAGATACACCAGCGGCATTAAGCAACAAAATCGATGGCGACGACTTTTTTCTCGTTGGCACGGCCAGCACCATAAGACGCATCAACAGAGATCTGAATGGTGTTGTTTTTATCGCGACGTGGGCCAATATCAACGTTGTATTCAGCGCCGGTACCGAAATGCACAGCGGATTTACACCACGCAACGGCGGTTTTGGTGGTTACGGCCGGATCGCCCGCGGTCGCAGAATCCAGTTTTTCGTAAGCCAGCCACTTAAAACCAAGCCAGTTGCCGGAAACAGCGCCTTCCTGCAGCATTTTCACCGCCATGAAGTCGGCAGAAGTCAGCGTGGTATCGCTGAGGATCTGCGTCAGCATGTCGGCGTTGTAGGTGATATACAGCTCTTCACCGTTCTGTTCGTCGCACTCATTGCGGCGGAACATCGCTTTCGCGGCGATCAGCTTGGCTTTGGTCATACCCGTACCGCCAGCAACGATTTTTTGCGACGCAGGCAGCGCCACCGGCGCATACGCACCGCCGCTGGACGTTTTACGCATCACAGGGTCGAGCAGCGCACGATAAACCACATCGTCTTTTTTGCGGTTTGAAGCCGCCAGGGTGAGTTGCAGATACGGCCCCTGCGGGTCGGCCAGCAGTTTACGCAGGTCACGTTTTTCAACCGGTACGAATACGGCGTAATCCGCCATCAACGCATTACGGGTGCCAGCATCTGGCAGGTCCCATACGGTGTCACCGAAACGCGTAGTGATCTGCGTCATTTCGATGGTGCCCATATCGTTAATGGTGAATGCTTCGCCGGTGATCATCCCACGGTCGTTTACCGCTGCCTGCAGGCGTGAATCCTTCTGCTGCGCGGCGATTTCGAAAGAATCATGAAACTGCGTGATAAACGCAGCGGTGATCATGTTCTTATTGGCATCAAATGACATAACAATCACTCCAGAAAATATCGCCTGCTGGGTTGTCGGTTGCCCGGCCCGATTAACACAATGCGCGTGGCGCTTACGCACTGCGGGAAAATTCAGTTATCCGGCGTCCCCGCCGGGCTGGTTGTGGGGAGATTGTTAGCGAGGTGTGCGGTCGGAATCCCGACCAAATGAAAAAGCCAGCGGGTTAGGCTGGCTTTTGATGTTGGCTCTGTGACATGTCACGCTACAGTTTGATCGCCGTAGCGCTTCTGGTAATAGGCTTTGACCTTCGCAGATACCCGTTCGTGGTCTGGGTTTTTGGGGTCCATATACGCCGGGGATTTCATCAGGTCGCGAATGGTTTGCTGCTCTTCGAGGTTCACATCGCCACCCGCCGGTGCGTCCTCCTGCATTTCCGCCCCGACCTTAGCCAGCATGCGAATGACCATCGGGTTATTGCCGATCTCGTCGATGCGGCCTTTGTCGGCGTCGTCAGCCAGCGAATTAAACGCGCGGAAAGCCAGACCGATGTTTTGCTTAAACTCTGCGTCAGTCTTCCACACTTCGCGCAGCTGCGTGGTGGCCGCTTCCGAATCAAGCGCAGCGGCACCGCCAACCAACTCAGGAGCCCGCTGTGCGTATTCACCCAGGATGAAGCTCATCTGGTCGTTGGTGATGCCTTTAGCGTGCGCAGTTTTCATGAAGCCCTGCATGCGCGGGTCTGCTTTGAATTCTTCCCAGTTGAACCCCTCAACCTCTACCTTAGGTGCATATTCATCTGCCGTTTTCGGCGGTGCGTCGCCGCTGCCCATGCGTTTTTCAAGGTGAGTGTAATTTTCAGCCAGTTTGCGGGCAGAGCTTTCAATACTGAGCTTTCCGTCTTCGCCCATAACGCGGAATTTCTCAGGTAGCCAGTCATTAGCACCCGGTTCGCCCGCGCCTGTGCTGAGCAGAGAATTACCAGAAGGTTCGCCAGCACCCGGATTATTGCCGCCATCTTCACCACCTCCGTTACCACCGCCTGGCTGTTCTGCACCCGGCTCTGCGTTCATGAATAAGTGTTTAAGCTTCCACATCGTCTTCTACTCCATCGGCTTTGTTGATTTCGCGCAGGATGTAATCCAGTACGGATCGCTGCCCCGCCCTGTAACACGTTTCGCGGTCGCCCTCGGTACCGCCGGGGACATATGCCGCACGCCCGAAGCGGCGGGTTAATTCTTCCAACACCTGAGAACCGCCAGGCATTTCTTCAAAAATGCGCTTAAAGTCCTGAGGTGTGGCTTGTTTTAGTCTCATTGGTTACCTGCCAGTCGTTGCCCGATTGCCGCGCCAGCGGTCTGCCCTGCGGCTCCAGCCGCCTCGGTGCCAGCCTGCATCATGAGCTGCTGCTGAGCGGCCTGCTGCTGTGCTTTCTGGCGCTGCTCGCGGATATTTGCCACAGCGCCGGATGAGCGAATAACCTTCGCAGGAACGCCGAGCGCATCAGCGACAACGCGCGTGGCTTCGTCGGTATCGATGAGATCAATAACGTCCTGGTTGATACCAGCGAGATTCGCAACGTTAGCGCCGAGGCGTTCGATTGCCGTTACGTCTTCCAGCTTCTGGGCACGTGCCAGAGGCGAGATGTAGCGCACGTTGAAATTGGCGTTCTGCAGGCTCTCCGGTGGTGGGGAGAAGATGCCAGCGCGGAAAGCGATGCCAAAGCAGCGCACCACCAGCAGTTGGAGATATTCCGCCTGGAAACGACCATACACCGGGCCAAGCAGCTGGCGAATCAGCGCGACACGCACGTGCACTTCGGTGGCGGTCATGGCCGGGCCGTCCTGCGGCTGCAGCTGGTCGGCCATCATGATTTTGCGGATTGACGCCTGCAGGCGATCTTCTGCGGTGAACGCAACCTGGAAATCTGCACCGGTTAGCAGCGGTTTCATGCTGTCGACGCTGTTCGCCACGATGATACGGCGCGGGCCGACCTTGACCGTACGCGGGTTGAGTACGCCGTCGTCCTCGGCAATCCACATGCCGGAGATAGCCAGATCCTGCGCTGCTTTCTCCATGCGCTTGGTTTCGTTCAGCTCTTTGCAGTCCGGCAGCGCGTCATACACCGGGCCGATGCCGTAGGAGCCGCCGGGGATTTTCATCCAGCGCGGAACGCAGCACGGGAATTCGTGATAGCCGGATTCGCGCACAATCTGCTTGTTGCTCACGTCAACGTTGAACGACGCAAAGCGCATGTTCTTCGCCAGGCGGGCGTTAACCATGTAGGTTTCGCGCGGGAAAATGCAGTGCAGGAAATCGAATTTATCGTCGGGCTTTTTCTTCGCCGCGTCGCGTATCTTCTCGCTGACCTTGTCCGCGCCAAACTCTTTAATGGCCTGCTCTGCGGTCAGTTGGTAGCGGCGGTAGATCGTGTCCACGATGCCATCCTTGCGGGTGGACGTGACATAGCACTGCGCCAGCGGCCATTGCTGGAAGGTGTAGCCGCCCTCTTCGCGGTCCTCATCGATGTACAGGACGAACCAGCCAGCGCACACCACATCGAGATTAGCTTCGTAGCCCTCTGCGTCGAAATTGGCTGCGTGAATATTTTCCCATACCAGCGTGGCGCACTCGGACAGCCAGGCTTTGGCATCGTCCGGCAGCGATTCGCTGTCGAGGTTTAGCCATTGCGCGTTCGCCGGGGTCATGCCGGACATGAGCGCAGAGGCCAGCATGCGTGCGCTGTCGGTGGCGGTGCCGTCCAGTAGCTTCGCCACCTTGTGTTTTGCGCTCTGAGCGTCGAGCACTTCGTCAGAGAATCCCGCGCCGCGCAGCGGATAGGTGTAGTCATAGCACTCGCGCCAGACGCTTTCATGCTGCTGGCGATTGGCTTTCAGCGTGTCGGAACGCTTAATCAGCTTAACGGCGAGTTCATCCATCAGTTACGCCCCCAGAGTGTTTTTCTGCTGCGCTGCCTGCGCACCAGAGGACAGCAGAGAGCTGCCAGAATCAGCTGCGCCCTCTGCACCACTGGCGAGAAGAGACGAGCCTTTCTTGCGCTTCTTGCGCGCTGCCGCATCTGCGTTTGCCGCTTTTGCCGCTGCATCGGCAGCTGCATCCGCTTCGGCCTGCGGGTCGGTCTGTACGACCTTTGGTGCTCCGCCTCCACACATAACGATTCCCTCTCTTAGCCCGGAACGTGCCAGCCGTGCTCAGTCAGAACGGGCTTACCCGTTACAGGCTGCGGCTTGCCCTCGTAGTTCGTCACGTAGCCCAGTGGCGCAGCAGGTGCCGCCGTGGTGGCTTTTTTGACGAGCTGGAGGAATTCGAGATTGTCGGTCAGCTGCTGGTCAGCCAGGTCGGTGAAGGCCAGCTCTTCAAAGCGGGCTACGATGGCCGCGCCCTGCTCGTTGATTGTACCCAGCAGAGTATTGCGCTCAGCGAGAGCGGCATCGTCCAGCAGGCTGGCAACACGCTGCTGGATAATCTCAGGCTCTACGCGTTGTGGGTCTGGTGCTACGGCTTCACCGGCGGTGCCTGTAATCAGCTCTGCGCCCGTTTCAGGTTCCTGCCCCGGTACTTCTACGGTTTTTCTTGGTCGGCCCATTGTGGTGGCTCCTGTGATGATTGAGCCGTAAGTGTGAAACGGGGTCGCGGTCGGGATCCCGACCAAATGGAAGATTTGTTAAAAACAGGGCCGATTTAACATAATGACCGTTACGCGCACCGTCAAAAGTGGACTCATTACGTTAAATGGGCGAAGCGGTTATTTGTTACGGTTTACTGGCGGGAAGTGGTGAAAATGGACTGCATAAATCGTGCATAAAACAGGGCTGTTTTTGCATAGCGTTTTTAACCAGTGAACGCCCTGTTTTTGCATGTTTTCACGGTGCCAAACGCTTTGACCGCCAGGCGTAAACAAATCGCCGTGATGTAACCTGCGCTGGCAGTTCGGAACGCGGGCGCTGTGTAACGTAGCACCAGAAATCTATCAGCGCTTCGCCTGTGTGGTGGTTCGGCGCTGCGCCCTGCTTCCAGCCGATGATAGCAGACTTCGACACGTCGAGCTCTCTGGCTATCTCCTGCAGGGGAATGCCGCTGCGCGTGATGTCGTTAATCACCCGGAACCAGTCTGTTTTAAACGTTGCGACAACTGGCATAGGTCACCTCGCAAAACGCGCGCACGCGCGAGCATAGAGAGCGATTTTATTGAGCTTCTGGCGCTCGTTAATCGCCGTGGTGGAATCAAATCGTATTTGCATACAGCTACCCGCAATAAATTACATGTTCGGCGTGTATCCACCTGTAACCACTGTATCCACCATCTTTCTAACCTTTCCCTGAACGACTTATATATATATATGGGGTTCTTAGTAATAAGGTGGATACAGTGGATACAGTGGTTACAAACCTTTAAATTCAATTAGTTAAAATGTAACCACCTCAAGTTAAAGGTGGTTACAGGTGGTTACGTTGTCGTCCAAACCTTCAATACTTTCCCGTCAACACGACGCTGAACGCGCTTATAACCGCAATTTTGCAAAACATTGCTAATTCGCATTTCTTCGCGCTTTCCGATGTGGCTGGGGTTTAAGCCAATGGCATCGCGCAGAACGTCACTAGCGCGTAAAAATTCGCAATTTCGCGGAATGTCGTTAGTCATCAGGTCAGGCGTGTCGAGCCATTTCTCGACCGTCTCGAGCCACGCGTCCTTAATGGTGTACTGCTCGTGGACACTCGCACCGAGCCGCTCAGCATCGCGGAACTGGATGCCGCCGAGGCGCTTAAACGTCTCGCGAGCCTCAGCCCACAGCAAAAGGAGGTCGGTTTTTATCGCTTTCACGTCGACTTTCGACACCTCCACGGGGAGCCAGCGACGGTTACCGGTCTTGTCAGCAAGGAATTCGTCCTCGTTGGTGGTACCGACGAACACCAGGCGACGCGGGAACTGCGTGGCGAACTCACGGTATTTAGGGATCCAGTTCTCATGCGTACGCGTCACGAATGCCTTGATGGATTCCAGCTCTTTGGTATTGAGGCCGCGCAGCTCGCCAATCTCCGCCACCAGACGCCCGCGCATCTTGCGTGCGAGGTCGTCGTCTTTCTCAGCGAAAGAGATCTCGGTGAAGAACGCCGGGTCGGGGCTCAGCGCCTCCACGCCGGAGGACTTCCCGCAGCCCTGCGGACCGACGAGGATCGGCACCATATCGGCTTTAACGCCGGGTTCCAGCACCCTGCCCGCCAGCGCCGTCCACATGTACATGGACACCGCGCGGGTGTATGGCGTATCGGCGGTACCGAAGTGCGTATGGTAGAAAGTTTCGATACGCGGCACGCCGTCCCACTCCAGCCCGTTCAGCCAGGTAGTCGCCGAGTCGAAAGGCTGTTCGTCAGCAGCCAGCAACACCACGTCGCGAATGAGCTCTCGTCCTACCGGTTTAAACCCGCGCTTTTCCATCGTGATGCGCAGGCGCGCATAATCCGCATCGGTGAACGCCTGCCACTGGCCGGAGCCCGCCGGGGCGAACATGATTTCATCGCGGAACTGGTCAAAGCGAATGTCGATATCCACGAAGTCAGGACGCACAACGGCTTTGGCCGCGTTGCTGATGGTGGCCTCGATGCGTCCCCACTTATCGCGCTCGAACGCCGGCAGCGGTAATGGCTCGGCCACTTCGGTGCTGGTCAGGTCTTCGAAATCGTCGTTGCGGATCCCGATGGCATTAAGGAAATCGCCGTCGTCACGGTGAGCGCAGCTGGCGTGCAGGCACTTAAAATGTCCCTGCTCAAAGCCCGCGGTACCGCCCGGGAAGTAAACCGTACTGGTCGGGTCGCCGCCGGTGCTGTGGCCATCCTCAAACGGGCAGCGGATATAGCGCTCGCCGTTCGCACCATCCAGCAGCGTCCAGCCATTGGCGTCGAGGTATTCAGCTGTATCATCCGTCGCGCCGGGCGTGAAGGTTGAGCGGTCGCGCATCTTCGTGCTGCCCGCTTCGGTGGTGACCGACACAGGCAGCTGGTCCGCCAGGCGCTGCCACAGCGTTTCGAGCTGGTCAGCAGTAATAGCCAGAGGCTCATCCGGCAGACCGCCGTCCCATTCAATACGCGCACCACTTTCATGAGTACCGCAGGCAACGAACTGTTGCCCGTTCGCCAGCAGCTCGATAATCCCCATATCGCCCGCCAGTCGGTGGATGCGCTTACGGAAATCGCCTTCAACGGCCAGCAGGTACAGGCATTTGTCGCTGTTGGCGCGCCAGCGTCGCGGCGGAAGCTCGCCCAGCAGTTGCACCAGCGTTTTGCGGATATCAGCCTGAATATCTGCATCTGTACTGTCGCAGTCCAGTGCAAGCCAGCCGTGGCCTGTCCGCACGCAGATGCCATAATCCGGTTCTTTTGACCAGCGGGCAAAGTCATGCTCAGTAACAACGTACGCCGACCACTCAGAAATACCTGTGACCAGGCGTTCACGGTTATACAGGCTAGGCGTCTTACCTATTTTTTTCAGCTTACTGTTGGGGGATATGGTCGCGCCCGGGTTGCACACAACCGGCAGCAGCTGGTCAGTACGCCCCAGCACCAGATCGAAGTGGAACCATTCGTCAGGCGTCGCCCCCCAGATCTTTTTCTCTGGCATGGGTTACGCCTTTTTCTCGTTTTGTGAGCCGTGCAGCAGCCAGTTGGGGTCGCAATTGAGCGCAACGGATAATTCAAGAAGATAGCGAGGGCGGGAGATAACACCGCTTTCGATCCTATTGATGGCCTGCTGACTAACCCCTGTTAGCTCAGCCAGCGTGACCTGCGTCATTTTGAGCTCTTTACGTCGCTCTTTTAATCGGGTAGCCAGAGTCATAGTCATCACCTCATACAATTTTAGTGGTATTTAGCAACAACTAATGATGTTTGTCAAATACAACAAAAATTGTATTTAATAATAGGAGGTCATAATTTCAACTCTTACAAGGTATTAAAAATGTCTCTCGCAGCACGCTTCAAAGCCCGCCGTATCGAACTCGGAATGACACAAACAGAAGTCGCAAACTCTGCGGGAGTTAGCCAGCAATCAATTGAGTCTATAGAAAGCGGACGCACCCGAAAGCCGCGTAACCTTCTCGATCTGGCTAAGGCGCTGAAATGCAGCCCGGACTGGCTATTGAACGGTAAAAACATAATGCCGCTCGCTGAAATCAGCACCAGAAGAATCCCTGTTTTGAGTTACGTACAAGCGGGTTGTCTCACTGAAGCAAGAGACGTTACTGACCTGACAGGAGATTTTGAATATGTTCTGGCTGATGCAGACGTACCGGAAACGTGCTTCGCTCTTCGCATCGATGGCGACAGCATGCAGCCGGAGTTTAAAGAAGGCGATATCGTAATTATCGACCCGGATCTGTGCCCTACCCCTGGAGAATTCGTGGTTGCAAAGAACGGCGGCCATGAAGCCACATTCAAAAAATATCGCCCGTTGGGAATAGGTGTTGATGACTTCGAATTGGTTCCGCTTAACCCAGACTATCCTGTTTTGCGCAGTGCTGACATGAAGTTACAGATCATCGGTGTCATGATCGAGCACCGCATTTACCGCCGTAAACGCTAAAACCCCGCCTCCGCTGGAGGGCTCCACTGCCCTCCTCGCACCTATCTTGTAAAATCTTACAAACTAAATTCATTTAAATATCAATAACGTGGTATTTTTGCACCCACAAATACCACGTTTGTGGTTTACACAATACAACTCAAATTGTAGATTTAATTCCAAGAAGTAATCGCTCTTTAACAAACAGAACCGCGTGACAGGTAAGCCGCTGTGCTCCTGGCAAAACGAAATGGCACCCGATGGGATCGAGGTAAGCGCCGAGTCCGTATGCGTACGGTAAGCGTAGAGGACCACACCGCGACGAGCTGATAAGTCACGCAAGTTGAAACGCCCCGATGATGGGGCGTGCAGTGAATTAATCAAAGGCTTCGGGCCTTTTACTAATCCACTGAGGGGTACTGAAATGAATACCTATGAGCTCACAACAAAATACTTGCCGACTTTTGAAGTGGTAGAAAACGGACCTGACGCAAATGATTACGTTGTTGCGACAGTTAAAGGCGAAAACCCTGCTCGACTAAGAGCGGCAGCTTACCAGGAACGCAACGGCTATCTCGGTTATGGCTACACAATTCGTCCGTTAACCCCCATCCCCTGAATCATCCATTGCTGTGTGTAGTCTTTGCCCGTCTCCCATGACGGGCTTTTTTCATGCCTGAAAGCGCATTCAGTGCAGTGCGCTCCCCGACATGAAAAGGAGCACTACCGATGAAACCTGAACACCTCCACCGGCTGACGGGGCGCGACGTGCTCCATTACCGCCGCAAACATTTCGACATCTTCACCGGTCTGGCCCTCGCTACTGCGTTCGGCCTGGCTATTACCTTCATTCTCCTTGTAGCGAGGACCGCAGTATGAGCTTAGAAACCAGTCTCGAACTTAACAACCAACTGCTGACGCAGCATAACGCCCTGCTTGAACGCCTTATCACTGCCCTGGCCTCTGGCGTCGCTCTTCGCCCGGACACCGTGGCGCAGGTTCAGGAATACCGCGAAACAGTACCGGAAAACAAAGCGGAAAATACCGTTATCCGCAAGGTTACGCTGGACGATCTGGAGTTCAGCGACATTATCGCCCTGGCTGCATTCTACCCGGACGCGCAGGAGCTCAGCGAAACGATGATCCAGCGTGTTGTTGATTACCGCGACGCTGAAGGCGATAAACGCGTTGTGCAGATCGACGCTCTGGACAGCGCCCTGCAGGGAGTTAAACGCGCCGGCCATCTGAGCAAGCCAGCGCTACTTGACCTGTCACGTAACATCCTGCGCTTCTGGGACGATTTGCCAACCATCGCGGCACGCCGAGACTTTGCCGAGCGTTTACTCGACGCTCCAGCCGACGGTCGCCATGAAGTGAAGCCGAAAACCAGCGGTAAGGACGAAGAACGCACCGGGCCGTTCTACTGCAAGAACGTCGATGGCTCCGCCGCCAGCGAGCTCCATACATTACGCAAGCTGAATGAGCTGCTTAAAAAGGGCCATATCGAGATCACTAAAGTTGAGTACCTCCAGCTGCAGGAGGATTTTGCACGTAAAAATGCGGCAGCGGACACGCAGACGGAAACGGAAACTAAATCCGACGAAGCACTTACCAATCGGTACAAAAACCAACGAAAACATGCTGAGGGGTTAATCCTCCAGTTGGCGAAAGGTGGTTATCGTGCTGAAGCTGTGGCGATTCTGGAAAAACAGGGTGCCAAAAAACTCGGCGAAGTTGCTGACGAGAACCTCGCAGATGTGATCGCCCAGGCTGAAAAAGCGCTGGAGGGTTAACTATGCCAGACGTTCATGCACGACTTTCCCCATCATCAGCGCATCGGTGGATGCGCTGCCCCGGTAGCCTGGCGCTGGAGGCTACGCAACCAGATAAAGAGACGACCTTCGCTTTAGAAGGTACCGCAGCGCATGCACTTGGCGAAAAGGTGCTGCGCAACCGCCAGAGCCACCCGGAACACTATGCAGGTTGTAACGTCGCGATGTTCCTCGGATCCTATCCTCTTGCTGAGCACCCGGATGATACTTCCGGCCCGCGGGTAGATGAGGAAATGGTCGAAGCCGTTGGCCGTTACGTTGATACGGTCTGGGAGCTATCGCAGGGCAACGAGTTGCTTGTTGAACAACGTGTCGACTTCTCCCATATCGTGGGGGTCGAAGAGTCATTCGGTACCGCCGACGGCGTAATCATCGCGGGCAACGAGCTGCAAATCCACGACCTGAAATACGGTAAGGGTGTGCGGGTCGATGCCGAACAGAACGAGCAGCTGCAGCTGTATGCCCTGGGCGCGCTCGAACAGTTCAGCATGCTGTACGACTTCGAGACGGTGCGCCTGTTCATCCACCAGCCGCGGCTTAACCACGTTTCAGAGTGGTCCCTGACGGTGGAAGAGCTCCAGGCGTTCGGCGAACGGGCGCAGGAAGCGGCAGCCAGTGTGATCGTGATGTTCAACATCGCCGATTGCGAAGGTGTCGAAACCCTGCCGCTGGAAAACTTCACCCCCGGTGAAAAACAGTGCCGGTTCTGCAAAGCCAGCGCCATCTGTGCCGCGCGGCAGCAGTTGCACTTCGACACCATCGCTGGCGATTTCGTCGACCTTACGCAACCTACTGGCGAGCAGCTGGCGGAAGCAGTTAAGCGTGTACCACTTCTGACCGCCGAACAACTGGCAGAGGCATACAGCCAGGCCGATTTTATCGAATCGTGGCTAAAGGCTGTGCGCGACCGGGTGAACAGTGAGCTGAACGCCGGGCATCAGGTACCGGGCTTTAAACTGGTTACTGGCAAACAGGGTAATCGCGCCTGGAGTGATGAAGAAGCCGCCCGCGCGCTGCTGAAAGACCAGTTCCGATATAAAACTGAGGAGGTTTTCGACCTTAAGCTGATTAGCCCAACCAAAGCCGAGAAGCTCATCAAAAAGGCCAGCCCTCGCCGCTGGACGAAAGTCGAAGCGCTGATCACCCGCGCTGACGGTAAGCCTACCGTCGCCCCCGAATCCGACCCGCGCCCGGCGCTCAATATCAACCCTGTTAACGATTTCGACGACGTGTCCGACGACGCGCTCGCCGCTGACCTCATCTGATTAAGGAAATACCCATGAAAATTAAACTGAACAACGTCCGCCTGGCCTTCCCTGCTCTGTTCGAAGCAAAAACCGTGAACGGCGAAGGCGACCCGCGCTTCTCTGCTGTTTTCCTGATGGATCCGAAACACCCGCAGTTGGAAGAGATCCGCAAGACGCTGAAACAGGTAGCGAAGGAAAAATGGGGCGAGAAATGGGAAACCATTTACGGTCAGCTGGAGAAAAAGCTCAACCTCTGCCTGCATGACGGTGACGAGAAAGCCGAATATGAAGGCTTCCCGGGCAAATTCTTCCTGAACGCTGCCAACAAAGCGCGCCCGGCAGTCATCGATCGCGACCGTTCCCCGCTAATCCAGGCCGACGGGCGTCCTTATGCGGGTTGCTACGTCAACGCGGTAATCGACATCTGGGCGCAGGACAACAACTTTGGCAAACGCGTTAACGCGTCGCTGGGTGGCGTCCAGTTCCTGCGTGACGGTGACGCGTTCGCTGGCGGCGGTGTGGCCGCACCGGATGACTTCGACGATATCAGCGAAGGCGCAGATGCCGACACACTGATTTAACCCTACCCGCCCGGCCTCGCGCCGGGCGAATTAATCTACAAATATTACTTTTTATCAGCAGTTGTAACAGGTTCGGACGTGTTCCCGTCGCCCTCTTTGAGTTTAATCATATTTATCGCATTGTCGTAATACGCTTGCGCACGCTTGGCTATATAACCTTCGTACTCATCCAATTTAAAATATTTAAACATCTTCATAGCGATATTATTTTTAAACTGGATCTTGCTCCAAATAGCATTCATTCTATTTAGGTGAAAATCCCTTCCACTTTCATACTGCTGTAGTTCCTGATGAGTAACGACTTCATTATCTAATTTACATACTGCTTCCCCACCATTCGCTGAAAACTCAACGGCCATATTTTTAGCGTAATAGTGATTCATATGCGCACGGTCTGTTTCTCTCACCCTGACATCAAGCCAGAACTTTTCATTAAGAATAAATTTCTCAATGAATTTAATTAATAAAAAGTCTCTGAATATTAATGCAAAAGGCATTAATACATAAACACCAAGAAAACCGAGGCATGCAGTAATAATCGTGCTTAAGGAAACTGTGAACTCCATTCCATAACTCCTAGGATTAAATATGAGCAATATACTATGGGGCGACCTGGAAACCTATTGCGAAATACCAATCACAAATGGCACACACGCTTATGCGGAAGGTGTCGAAGTGATGCTGTTCGCCTGGGCCATCGGCGACGAGCCGGTTAGCGTCTGGGCTCTGACTGCTGGCGAACCTATCCCCGGCAGGCTTCAGAAGGCTATCGCCGACCCCGACACCCTGCTTTACTTCCACAATTCACACTTTGACCGCACGGTACTGCGCCATGCAATACCGCGGCTGGCCCCTGACGTAACACGATGGCGCGATACAATGGTGCAGGCGCTGGTGCACGGCCTCCCCGGTGCGCTGGGCGCACTCTGCGAGGTGCTGGGCGTCCCGCAGGACAAGGCGAAGGACAAAGAAGGTAAAGCGCTGATCCAGCTGTTCTGTAAGCCCCGGCCAAAGAACAGCAAACTGCGCCGCGCCACCAGCAAAACCCACCCGGAAGAATGGCGGCGCTTTGTTGCTTATGCCGGGCTGGATATTGAGGCTATGCGCGAAGTGCATAAGCGCCTGCCGAAGTGGAATTATAAGGGCGCAGAGCTGGCGCTCTGGCATCGCGACCAGCAGATCAATGACCGCGGCGTCTGCATGGATGTGCAGCTGGCTCAGGCAGCGATCGAGGCAGTAGACCAAGAGCAAAAACGCCTGGCGAAACGCACGCAGGTAATGACCGACGGCGAAGTGCAGGCGGCCACGCAGCGCGATGCGCTGATTAAGCACATTGTTGAATCGTACGGGGTGGAGCTGCCGGACATGCAGCGCAGCACGCTGGAGCGCCGTATGGCGGATCCTGATTTGCCGTCGGCGGTGAAAGAGCTGCTGGGTATCCGCCTGCAGGCCAGCACCACCAGCACCAGCAAGTACAAATCACTGATGAAGGGTGTTAGCAGTGACGGGCGTCTGCGCGGTACGCTGCAGTTCTGCGGCGCATCGCGAACGGGGCGCTGGGCCGGAAGGTTGTTCCAGCCCCAGAACCTGCCCCGCCCTTCTCTTGAGCAGGACCAGATAGACGAGGGTATCGAGGCGCTGAAAGCCGGATGCGCCGATCTGCTGTTCGATAACATCATGGAGCTTACCAGCTCAGCGCTGCGCGGCTGCATCATGGCACCGGAAGGCAAAAAGCTGGTGGTTAGCGACCTGTCGAATATCGAAGGGCGAAAACTTGCCTGGCTTGCCGGCGAGCAGTGGAAGCTGGACGCGTTCCGGGAGTACGACGAGGGGACCGGGCCGGACCTGTATAAACTGGCCTACGCCCGCGCTTTTAATATCTCGTCGGATGATGTTGATAAATACCAGCGTCAGATAGGCAAGGTGATGGAGCTGGGCCTCGGCTTTGGTGGTGGCGTTGCGGCGTTCCTTACCTTCGCTCTGGTCTACGGCCTCGACCTCGACGAGCTGGCGAACGCCGCGCTGCCGAATATCCCCCACGATGTTATCCGCGAGGCTAAAAGTTGGTACGACGAATCGGTTAAACGTAAGTCAACCTTTGGCCTGTCCGAGCGTGTATTCATCGCATGTGACTCGCTCAAGCGCCTGTGGCGCAGGGCGCACCCGGCGACCTGCGATTTCTGGTACGAGCTCGAGCGCACCGTCCGCGCCGCAATAGCCACACCGCAAAAAACGCTGTACTGTGGTTATCTGAAAGTCCGCCGCGATGGCGCATGGCTGCGCATCCAACTGCCATCCGGGCGCGCGCTTTGCTACCCGTCCCCTTCCATCGAGAAGGGGAATATCACCTATCAGGGCGTTAACTCCTACTCGCGCAAATGGCAGCGGCTCAAAACCTACGGCGGAAAGCTGGTAGAAAACGTCACTCAGGCGGCCGCCCGCGACGTTCTGGCCGGAAACATGCCGCTGATCGAGGATGCCGGTTACAGCATTGTGCTGACGGTACACGATGAGGTAATCACCGAGGCGCCGGACACAGAAGATTTTAACGATACAGCGCTTTCCGCGCTGCTCTCCACTAACCCCGAATGGGCGCCCGATATCCCGCTGAACGCTGGCGGTTTTGAGGCGTACCACTACCGTAAGGATTAATATGAAATCACTTAAAATCCCGAGATAGCATTTGCGAAGCAGCTGAAGCCGTATAAACTCCAGCATGTTTTATTTCAGCTGCTATTTTGTAACCATCATCCCTAAATTGCGCTAGCATTGAGCTTAAAGAACCAAGTTTTTTAGTATTTAGTACCATCCTGACAACTGTTCCTTCATGATAATGGCCTAACGCGATGTGCTTCTTTCCTTGCTCATCCAGATGTATAGCATGGTCACCGCTACAAATAAGAAAACTACCGCCAAGCTTACATATACGACTGATCATGTAAAGTCCAAACCCTGAATTATGCCAAGGGTTTCTAGTATTAATCCTTGCACCTTTGAAGTTTTTACTAGAAATAGACGGCATTAACGCTAACTGAATGGCTTCAGAATCATTTTCAGCTTCTATATAGGGATTTTTAGATAGGGAGTTTCTCAACCCCATACCATTATCAGAAATTGTTATTTCGACACTACCATAAGAAGGCCAATACTGGGCACAATATTCAATCATCTTTGAATCACTATGCTCCACAACATTGCGCATTACTTCTCTAATGGAATATGTCAAAGCGTCAATAAGATCGCCTTCTTCTTGGCGAGCAAGTATCCTTGCTAGTCTGCCAGAACGCTCCTCAACAACCTCTTGTACTTCAGTGTATTTATCATTAGCTTCATCAATAACGGTTTGAACACGAAGAATGGTGAAGGGGACAAAATTATTATTTCCTTCTGTACATCCTGGTTCACGACCGTGTTTTAATCCGAAAGCCCTAAAAAAAGCCATATTCGCAGCATAATCTTTATTTTCATGTCCACTACAAAAAATTTTAAACCCATCGATATTTTTTTTCTGTTTTCTATAAAAGTCTCTAATATGCTTGGCCACATAAACCATTGCAAAGGGTTCAACCCTCCCCATATTTGAAAAATCTATTGTTATATCTTGCTGCTTTGAATGCTTTTCAATTTCATTACAGAATTCAAATATTTTTTCTGGAGCACATGAAGATGGAAATAGAATACGAGACATATGATTTCCTCAGGACAATTTTTTAAATGCTACTTAATAAGTGTTAGTAAGGCAAGTTTATGAACTATGAACGTGAAAGTATCATCGAAAAACACCTCATCACCGAAGTGAAAAAGGCTGGCGGGGTCGCCTTAAAGTTCGTGTCACCAGGTCGCCGCTCGGTACCAGATCGCATTGTTCTGCTACCCGGCGGCCGTCTCGTTTTCGTTGAATGCAAAGCACCCGGCAAACCACCACGTGCCGACCAGCTACGCGAGCACAAACGGCTGCGCGCGCTGGGCTTTACCGTGGTGGTGCTGGATAGCAAAAATCTTGAGGGTATTATTCTGTAAGGTTATTTTCTAGTTCATCAATGAACGAATCAGAAAAGCCATAGTCTGCACCAAGCCCCCCATACATAGCGTCGATATCGTCATACTGGGTGACAGTAGCGGATTTTGTCAAAGGAACTAACGGCAGGGTTACCCCCGAGTTATTAACAATGGGAGCTACATGCTTAGCTTTCTGGATAATAGCAGTAACTTTAAAACGAACATCTTCATCACTGAATATTTTTCTTTCTATTTTGATCTCGTGCTGTTGAATTTTACCGTTAAATAACTCTTCCCAGCTCATACAACGTTCCCATTTCAAAAGTTATTGATAGCTATGCAGATTAGCTTAAAGGAATGCCTACATGCAAAAGCCATTTACCCCCCGCCCTTATCAAAACCTCATCATCAACCACGAAATAGACATTCATCGCTGCAACATCTGGGCAGGCATGGGTATGGGTAAAACCGTGGCGACGCTCACCACGCTGGAAGATCTCTTCATGGCGGGTGCAGAGATTCAGCCCGCGCTGGTCCTCGCGCCGCTGCGCGTGGCCGCCAGCACATGGCCAGATGAAGCGGTGAAATGGGGGCATCTGCGCAACATCGAGGTGCAGCCGATTGTCGGTAACGCCAGAGCGCGCGCCGCAGCGCTGGCGAACAGCAACGCCAGTGTGTTTACCATCAACTACGACAATCTGGTCTGGCTGGTGGAAGAGCTGGGAGGCCGCTGGCCGTTCGGTACCGTCATTCCCGACGAGAGCACCCGGCTGAAATCCTTCCGGCTGCGCGGCGGTGGTAAGCGCGCTGCGGCGCTGGGCAAAGTGGCGCATAAGCACATCCGGCGCTGGATGAATCTCACCGGTACGCCAGCGCCAAACGGCCTGGTGGATTTGTGGGGGCAAGCGTGGTTTGTGGATCAGGGGCAGCGCCTAGGGCGCACCTACGGCGCGTTTACCTCCCGCTGGTTCAACTCAATACAGTTTCCGGGGCAGAGCTGGACGAAGCTGGAGCCGTTCGCACACTCGCAGGACGAAATACAGCGGGCGCTGGCCGACGTCACTATCTCCCTCGATGCCGCCGACTGGTTTGATATCAAAGAGCCCATCCATAACGTGATCCGCGTGGAAATGCCGCCGAAGGCACGCCAGCAGTATCGCGAAATGGAAAAGGAAATGTTCCTCGAGCTGAACGGCGAGGGCATTGAAGCGCCGAACGCCGCGGCAAAAACGGTGAAGTGTCTGCAAATTGCCAGCGGTGCGGTGTACACAGACGACGCCGGAAGCTGGTCAGAACTGCACGACGCGAAGCTGCAGGCGCTGGACAGTATTCTCACCGAAGCAGCTGGCGCACCGGTGCTGGTGGCCTACCACTGGAAACACGACCTCGAGCGTCTGCTTAAAGCATTTCCTCGCGGTCGCCACCTCGACCAGGATCCACAGACGCTGCGCGACTGGAACGCCGGAAAAATACCGGTCCTGTTCGCACACCCGGCCAGTGCGGGCCACGGCCTGAACATGCAGGACGGCGGCAACATACTGGTGTTTTTCTCGCACTGGTGGGATCTGGAGCAGTACCAGCAAATTATCGAACGCATCGGGCCAACCCGGCAGATTCAGGCCGGACACAACCGCCCGGTGTTTATTCACCACATTATCGCTGCCGACACTATGGACGAAATGGTAATGGAGCGGCGCAACTCAAAACGAACAGTGCAGGACATCCTGCTCGATGCCATGAAAAAGAGAGGTATAGCATGACACCGGTTATCTCTGACACTGACCTGATTAACATTAAAGAGGTTGAGCGCTCTGTTGGCCTGAAAAAATCCAGCATTTACGAGCGCATCAGCAATAACGAGTTTCCGAAGCCTAAGAAGCTCGGTAGCCGAACCTCCCGCTGGGTACGCGGCGAGGTCGAAGAGTGGAAAAAGCAGTTTCTTTAAATCAAACGCAGCTGGTCAATATAATCCGCATACCACTGCATCATTTCCCGACGCCCTTCCATATACAGGGCATGGTTATAAACCCCGCGAATATTGTTCTTGTCCACGTGAGCGATCTGGAGTTCAACCCAGTCAGAGTTGAATCCTTTATCGTTCAGGATGGTGCTGAACGTATGCCGGAAGCCATGCCCTACTACCCTCCCCTTATACCCCAGCGTGTGGATCATCCTGTTAATTGTGTTCTCGCTCATGACCTTTGACGGGTCATTCCTGCCGGGGAACATATTCACGTATCGACCTGTCAGACCGTGCAACTCCTTCAGCAAGACAACAAGCTGATCGGAGAGCGGTACCAGGTGCGGGCGGTCCATCTTCATAAATTCGGTGGGTATCTCCCACAGCCGATTATCGAAATCTACCCATTCCCATTTTGAATGCCGCAGTTCGTAAGTACGCAGCCCTGCCAGCATCATGATCTGCAACCCCAGCCTGGGCAGCGGGCTCCCATTGTAACTCTCAAGCGCTGTGAGAAAATCGGGCAGTTCTTCAGCCGTCAGGAACGGGAAGGACTCCCCCTTATGGCCGGTCATGGCGCTATTCAGTTCGCTGACGGGGTTATACTTCGCGCGCCCGGTCGCAACTGCATAGCTGAACACCTCACCGCACCACCGACGTGTTTTGGCTGCTTTCTCGGTTGCGCCGCGATTCTCAATTTTACGCAGCGCCGTCAACATCTGGACCGGTTCGATTTCAGCAACTGGCAGCTTACCCACCGCTGGGAAAATATCTTTGTTGAATGCTTCGAGAATGTCAGAGGCATAGCCAGGCGACCAGCGAGGCTTCTTGAATTCGTGCCATTCTGTGGCAATCTCTTTAAACGTGATCGTCTTTGCTGCCGCAGCTGCAACATGGCTTTTGACTTTTACTGGGTCAACACCTGCCGCAACGTTCCGCCGGGCCTCATCTCGCTTTTCGCGTGCGGCCGCCAGCGAAACAACCGGGTACACACCGAGCGCCAGCATCTTTTCTTTACCGGCGAAGGTATAGCGATAGCGCCAGTATTTCGCCCCGCTGGTTTTCACCAGCAGAATGAGCCCGTTGCCGTCTGGCAGCTTATAGTCTTTCTCGGCAGGCTTTGCCGTCTCGACCTGTCGCGCGTTTAGTTTCATAGGTACCCGCCTCAAACTCAGATACCCGATTATGTACCCGTTTTAAAATTGGATTGCAACGGCAAAAGGCGGATAACGCTGGACAAACAAAACAGTCAATACCGCGAAAAACAAGGAAAAATGGAGAGTTGGGGATAGTGCTGGATGAAATGATGGTGCCGATAATAGGAGTCGAACCTACGACCTTCGCATTACGAATGCGCTGCTCTACCAACTGAGCTATATCGGCCCTGAGAGGCCGGTTACGAGTGTAACCACGGGGCAAAAGGTTAGAT
>Ga0153918_1000148_pt1 | contig 52361 bp, 47 predicted proteins | sample TSFL002MetaG_FD_104687 | JGI IMG/M metagenome (GOLD analysis project Ga0153918, IMG submission 104687) | Attine ant fungus gardens microbial communities from Florida, USA - TSFL002 MetaG | ecosystem: Host-associated > Fungi > Mycelium > Unclassified | place: USA: Florida, Paynes Creek Historic... | reverse complement strand
CAGGCCCTTGGCGTCATACGGGTTGGACGGCATCACCGTGCGCAGGCCGCAGACCTGGGTGAACATCGCTTCCGGGCTCTGGCTGTGGGTCTGGCCGCCATAGATGCCGCCGCCGCAGGGCATGCGCAGGGTCAGCGGGGCGATGAACTCGCCGGCCGAACGGTAGCGCAGGCGGGCCATCTCCGAGACGATCTGGTCGGAGGCTGGGTAGAAGTAGTCGGCGAACTGGATTTCCACCACCGGGCGCAGGCCGTAGGCGCCCATGCCCACGGCAGTGCCGACGATGCCGCTTTCCGAGATCGGGGCGTCGAACACCCGCGATTTGCCGTACTTGCTCTGCAGGCCTTCGGTGCAACGGAACACGCCGCCGAAGTAACCGACGTCCTGGCCGTAGATCACCACATTGTCGTCGCGCTCGAGCATGACATCCATGGCTGAGCGCAGGGCCTGGATCATGGTCAGTGTGCTGGTGGCCATGGCGGTTTCCGGGTTGATGCTGTTGTTGTGATCGTTCATCTCAGACCCCCAGTTCCTGGCGCTGACGGCGCAGGTGATCAGGCATTTCCTTGTACACGTCCTCGAACATCGAGGCCGCGCTCGGAATGTGGCCGTTGGCCAGGGTGCCGTACTGTTCCGCTTCCTTCTGCGCTGCGATGACCGCGGCTTCGAACTCGGCGGTGGTGGCCTGGTGTTCTTCCTCGGACCAGTGGCCGATCTTGATCAGGTGCTGCTTCAGGCGGGCGATCGGGTCGCCCAGCGGGAAGTGGCTCCAGTCATCGGCCGGGCGGTACTTGGACGGGTCGTCCGAGGTCGAGTGCGGGCCGGCGCGGTAGGTGACCCACTCGATCAGCGAGGGGCCGAGGCCGCGGCGGGCGCGTTCGGCCGCCCAGCGCGAGGCGGCGTAGACAGCGACGAAATCGTTGCCGTCGACCCGCAGCGAAGCGATGCCGCAACCCACGCCACGGCCGGCGAAGGTGGTCTGCTCGCCACCGGCGATGGCCTGGAAGGTGGAGATCGCCCACTGGTTGTTGACCACGTTGAGGATCACCGGGGCGCGGTAGACGTGGGCGAAGGTGAGGGCGGTGTGGAAGTCCGACTCGGCGGTGGCGCCGTCGCCGATCCAGGCCGAGGCGATCTTGGTATCGCCCTTGATCGCCGAAGCCATGGCCCAGCCGACCGCCTGCACGAACTGGGTCGCCAGGTTGCCGCTGATGGTGAAGAAACCGGCTTCGCGCACCGAATACATGATCGGCAACTGGCGGCCCTTGAGCGGGTCGCGCTCGTTGGACAGCAGTTGGCAGATCATCTCGACCAGCGACACGTCGCGGGCCATGAGGATGCTCTGCTGGCGATAGGTGGGGAAGCACATGTCGGTGCGGTTGAGCGCCAGCGCCTGGGCGCTGCCGATGGCTTCTTCGCCCAGGCTCTGCATGTAGAAGGACATCTTCTTCTGGCGCTGGGCAACCACCATGCGGCTGTCGAAGATGCGCGTCTTGAGCATTGCGCGCATGCCTTGGCGGAGGATTTGCGGGTCGATGTCCTCGGCCCACGGGCCTTGGGCGTTGCCTTGCTCGTCGAGCACGCGGACCAGGCTGTAGGACAGGTCGGCAGTGTCGGCAGCGTCGACATCGATCGGCGGTTTACGGACTTGCCCTGCGTCGTTCAGGCGCAGGTAGGAGAAATCGGTCTGGCAGCCTGGCCGGCCGGTGGGCTCGGGCACATGCAAACGCAGGGGGGCGTACTCGTTCATGCTTTTTACGCTCGCTCGGATGTTGTTTTTGTGAGCTCTGAAGCGGCCGCCGCTGAGTACCGGCTTGTGACTGGTAGGTCAGCGTCATCTACATCTTAGTGGCAGGGCAGGAGAATTTTTCTCTCAAGTTGATTGCCTTTGTCTGACGGTGGAGATAAACATTCCGGATAAACACAAAAAACCGGTGAATTTGTCTCATGCGCAAGCTCGATCGTACCGATATCGGCATTCTCAACAGCCTCCAGGACAATGCCCGCATTACCAACGCGGAACTGGCGCGTTCGGTGAACCTGTCGCCGACGCCCTGTTTCAACCGGGTCAAGGCCATGGAAGAGCTGGGCGTGATCCGCCAGCAGGTCACCTTGTTGTCGCCGGAAGTGCTGGGGCTGGATGTGAATGTGTTCATCCATGTGAGCCTGGAGAAGCAGGTCGAGCAGGCGTTGCACCGCTTCGAAGAAGAGATCGCCGAACGGCCCGAGGTGATGGAGTGCTACCTGATGACCGGGGACCCGGACTATCTGCTGCGCGTGCTGTTGCCGAGCATCCAGGCGCTGGAGCGGTTTCTCGATTACCTGACGCGGTTGCCGGGGGTGGCCAATATCCGTTCGAGCTTTGCCCTCAAGCAGGTGAGGTACAAGACCGCGTTGCCGTTGCCCTCCAATGGCATGACCTTACGAGAGTAGTGTTCACCAGTACCGGCCTCTTCGCGGGTAAACCCGCTCCCACAGGGATCGCACAATGCCTGAGGCTTGCGCCTTACCTGTGGGAGCGGGTTTACCCGCGAAAGGGCCGGCACAGGCGATACCGAGGGTGCTTGATATTTTAAACACCCCAAGCCTATGTTGTTGTCAGCCTATAACAACAAGGACAAGCGTCATGACCACCGCCGCCCACCGCTCGCTGGCCGAGCACCTCCAGGGCATCGACCAGATCGAATGCGTCACTCCCGACCTCAATGGCGTCCCGCGTGGCAAGGTGATGACCGCCGAGGGCTTCCTCGAAGGCCGCCGCCTGCAAATGGCCCGGGGGGTGCTGCTGCAATGCATCATGGGCGGCTACCCGCCGGCGCGCTTCTATGGCAGTGATGACGGCGACCTGGCGCTGGTGGCGGAGCCCTCGCAGATTCACCGGCTGCCCTGGAGCGAAGAAGGGCTGGCGCTGGCCATCTGTGACGCCAATGAACTGGATGGCCGGCCCTCGGCGCTGTCCACCCGTGGTCAACTCAAGGCAGTGATTGCCCGTTACGCCGCCTTGGGCCTGGCACCGGTGGTGGCGACCGAGCTCGAGTTCTTTGTCTTCGCGCCCAATACCGACCCGCAACAACCCTTTCTGCCACCGGTTGGCAGGGATGGTCGCCGCGAGCTTGGCCATTCGGCGTTCAGCGTCAGCTCCAACAACGGCCTGCGTCCATTCTTCCAGGAGGTCTACCAGTGCATGGCGGCCTTGGGCCTGCCGCGTGACACCTTCATGCACGAAATGGGCGTGAGCCAGTTCGAGATCAATCTACTGCACGGCGACCCCCTGTTGCTGGCCGACCAGACTTTCCTGTTCAAGCACCTGCTCAAGGAGGTGGCGCTCAAGCACGGTCTGAGCGTGGTATGCATGGCCAAGCCATTGGCGCATACCCCGGGCAGCTCCATGCACATTCACCAGAGCGTCGTGGAGATCGCCAGCGGGCGTAATGTGTTCAGCGACGAGCAAGGCCAGCCGACCGAGGCCTTCTATCACTTCATCGGCGGCCAGCAGGCGTGCATGGCCGACTTCACCGCGCTGTTCGCGCCCAACGTCAACTCCTATCAGCGTCTGTGCCACCCCTACGCTTCGCCGAACAATGCCTGCTGGTCCGAGGACAACCGCGCGGCCGGCCTGCGCATTCCGGCCAGTGCCCCGGTGGCGCGGCGGGTCGAGAACCGTCTGCCGGGTGCCGACGCCAACCCCTACCTGGCCATTGCGGCCAGCCTGGCCGCCGGCCTGCATGGTATCGAGCAGCGCCTGCAGCCTGCCCCGGCGATCCAGGGCGAGTTCGAGGTGCCGGAACCCCTGAGCCTGCCGTGCACCCTGCATGCGGCGCTCGAAGGTCTCAAGCGCAGCGCCCTGGCGCGGGAACTGTTCGGCAGCGAGTTCATCGAAGGCTACATTGCCAGCAAGACCCTGGAACTGACCGACTTCTTCAACGAGATCACCCCTTGGGAACGGCGCGTGCTGGCAGCGCAGGCCTGATCGCGACACAATCGGCACTGGACGCGCCCCTGTCCGCTAATTTGGCGGGCAGGGGGACTGCGCCGTGGCCATTTTGCTTTTATGCTTGCCAGCAAGCCAACGCCACCTGACCACGGAGCTCGACGGGACGTATGCGAAACATCTGGAAGCCCTTTCAGTCGTTGTATTTCGCCGCCTTGATGATGTTGATCGGCTCGGGCCTGCTCAGTACCTACCTGGCGCTGCGCCTGGCGGCCGATCATGTCGACAGCCTGTGGGTCGGTGCCTTGATGGCGGCCAACTACTTCGGCCTGGCCGTGGGCGGCAAGGTCGGCCACCGGCTGATCGGCCGGGTAGGGCACATCAGGGCCTACGCCACGTGCGCCGGCATCGTCTGTGCGGCGGTGCTGGGGCATGGCATGACCAGCTGGTTGCCGGTGTGGGTCGGGCTGCGGATGATCGTTGGCCTGGGGATGATGTGCCAGTACATGGTGATCGAGAGCTGGCTCAATGAGCAGGCCGAGGCCAAGCACCGAGGCGCGGTGTTCAGTGGCTACATGATTGCCTCCTACCTTGGCCTGGTGCTTGGCCAGCTGATCCTGGTGGTGCACCCGCAACTGGGCCCGGAACTGCTGATGCTGGTGGCCATGTGCTTCGCCCTGTGCCTGGTGCCGGTGGCGATGACCCGGCGCATCCACCCGGCGCCATTGCGCCCGGCACCGATGGAACCGAAGTTCTTCATCAAGCGGGTACCGCAGTCGCTCAGTACGGTGCTGGGGTCTGGCCTGATCGTCGGTTCGTTCTATGGCCTGGCGCCGCTCTACGCCTCCAGCCAGGGCTTGTCGACCGAGCAGATCGGTCTGTTCATGGGCTGCTGCATCTTTGCCGGGCTGCTGGTGCAGTGGCCCTTGGGCTGGTTGTCCGACCGCTACGACCGGGCGGTGCTGATCCGCAGCGTTGCGATAGGCCTGGCGCTGGCTTCGGTGCCGCTGGCGCTGCTGCCGAGCGTGCCGCTGGAGGCGTTGTTCGGTATCGGCTTCGTGATTTCACTGTTGCAGTTCTGCCTGTACCCGCTGGCGGTGGCGTTTTCCAATGACCATGTGGAGAGCGAGCGGCGGGTGTCGCTGACGGCCATGCTGCTGGTCACCTATGGCGTCGGTGCCTGTATCGGGCCGCTGGCGGCGGGGGTACTGATGAAGGTGCTGGGGGCGCAGATGCTCTATGCGTTCTTCGCGTTCTTCGCGTTGGTACTGGTGTGGCGCATCCGGCCGAAGGCGGTCACCGGGCTGCACCAGGTGCAGGATGCGCCGTTGGGGCACGTGGCGATGCCGGCGGCGGGTTCGCCATTGTCGGCAGCGCTTGACCCGCGGGTGGATGAGCAGACTGTGCAGGAGGTGATGCAGGCGCCGGTGGCGGCTGAGGATACCGAGGATGAACAGAAGGCTGAGGCGGTTGCAGAGGCTCGGCCTGAGGATGAGGTCAGCAAGTCGGTTTGACCTGTACCGGCCTCTTCGCGGCGGTTCGACGCCTCGATAAACCCGCGAAGAGGCCGGTCCTGCAAACCCAAACAAAAACGCCACCCGGTGGGTGGCGTTTTGCATTCATGGGCCGATCAGTAGTCGTCCTTGTCGAACCGCCGCGCCTCACGCTGCAGCTGGTAGACAAAACTCTCGACCTTGCGCTGTGCCTGGCCATTGAGGTTGTGGAAACGCACACCGGCGAAGGTGGTGTTGATCCGCTCTTCATAGTGCAGGTGGCGCAGCTCGACCATGGTGTCTACCAGGCCCAGCGGGTTGCTGGCCTTGAAGCGCTCGTATACCTGTCCCAGTTGCAGGCGGTCCTCGACATTGCCCTCGAAGCGCAACTTGCAGCCGGTGGCAGAGATGTCCAGCAGCTTGCCGCGCAAGGCGCCGTTACCCTTGAGGTAGCTGCCGTCGAGAATGATGTCGACCAGTTGCGACAGCTTCAGCGCTGCGCGGAAGGCATTGCGACGCTGGTGGTAGGTCATCTCTTCGGGCATCGCGCCACGGTAGCAGCGGTGGCCGTCCACTTCGCTGATCTTCAATTCATGGTTGCACTCCCAGGCGATGCGCACACCGTCATGGAAGCCTTCGACGCGGAACGGTTCGCCGTTCTCGATGAATTTCTCGCCGTCGCGCGGGATCATTTCGTCCAGCGCGAGGATATTGCTGTCACGGTCCACGTGTACCACGTAGCTCTGGAACCGCTGGCTGCGCTCATGGAAGGTGATGATCAGCGGATCATGGCTGTCTTGCAGCTGGCGCAGGTTGGCCGCGATCTCCAAGGGCGTGTTCAGCACCTTCGGCGGTTGCGGGGCATCGGTTTCATTGAACACGGGTTTTCAATCTCCAGGCAAAAACGACACACGCAAGTAACGGCATTTTGCCAGTATGTTCCGTGCCTTGATAGAAGTAATCACACTTGGCTGAGCGCCCGGGGCTTGGCAAGTGGAGAAGTGGTGCCACGGCTGTCGTAGAGCGACGGTGCTTCACCGCCCTGAAGGATTCTGATCTGGTTGGCCGTGACGTGTTGTTGCACCTGGATGATCCGGCCATTGGTCTCGTTGACCTTCTGGCAATCATTCATCAACTGGTTCAGTACATCCAGCTGTTGCAGGATCAGTTCGCCATTGTCTGACTGCGCCGCCAATGCCTGGACCCCGGCGCGGTTGGCGCTCAGGCCGAGGCTGGTAAGCAGGTTGTTGCGGCGCATGCCTTGCTGCTCGAGCAGGACGATCAGCGACTGCTTGCGGGCGAGGATGCCCTCCAGCGGCGCCATGTCGCGACCGTGCAAGGCCACTGACTCCTGCTGGAGCAGGTCGAGCAGTTCCTGGGTCGGAGCGATGTCGTCTTCGATCAGTTGCAGCAAAGTGATGTCGTGCATGGCTAACTCTTGGCTTTACATAGCGTCCGTGAAGTCAGCGCGCCGAACGGTCAGCGCTGGGCTTCGAAATCGAGCAGTTTGCTGGCGACGCGGCCGGCATCGACCTGGTAGCTGCCGTCGGCGATCGCCTGCTTCAACTGGGCCACCCGGGCACTGTTGACGACGGGCTGGTCGCGCAGCTTGTCGCTCACCTTTTGCAACTGCTGTGCCTCTTGGCTGAGGTGTACCGCTTCTCCGCTGGCGCTGGCGCTTTTTGGCGCTTCTTGGGTTTCGCCGGTTTTCTCGGCGTTGCCGGACGTGGCGTTGCCCCGAACGCCGCCCGTGACGGACGGAGAATTATTCAAACGACTGAAGTCGATGACCATGATCAGAAACCTCTGGGTATTTGGACGCTTGCCTTGTTTTCGGCCAACCCGAAAGAAACTTTAGGCGTAAATGCATAGCCGCCTGTCAGCAAGCTCGCGGACCCGTGTTCTGACACAGTTTAGGAAAAGCGGTTCCTCACCGCCAGCGCAATCTACATGGCGACCTCGACTTGCCCGGGGCCGGTGACACGGGCTTTTACCACGCGCTGCGAATTGAGGTTGCGCACGCGGATCTGTTCGCCCTGGCCGCCCTTGGCCAAGGCTTCGCCAGGCATGCGCACGCTCAAGGTGCCGCTGCGCGCGGTGATCACCACATGATCGCCTTTGCGCACCACTTCGGCTTGCTCCAGGTGTTGTGGCGTGAGGACCTGGTCGAGGACGGTCGGGCGCAGCATCTTCATGCCTACCGCCTGGTCGAGGTCGGTGAGAAAGCCCTGGGGCAGCGTACCGACGTCACGCTCGCGCAGGGCCACGTCAGCTTCGCCAACGACGTTGTCGCGCTTGAGCGGGCGGGTCACCACCACCACATCGCGGAACAGCTTCACGGTTGCCGGCACGAAGATGGTCCACGGCGCGCTGCCGTCACAGCGGACCCGCACGGTGACCCGGCCCAGCGGTTGCGCCGGGCTTTCCAGCGAGGCGTCCAACTGCTGGCTGCACAGCGGCATGCGCAGCCGCGGATCGAGCGGGTTGACCTGGATTTCGTAGCGCCCGGGCGTCTGGGTGGTGGCCAGGTAATCCTCGACACTGAATTCAAGAAACCCTTGGGTGACACCGATAAGCTGTTCAGGCAAGGTAACCGCATCCGCCAGCGTGCGAACGCCGGGTGCCAGCAGGCACAGCACGGCGAGCGTGCCGCTCAGCAGGCGCGTCAGTCGTCGGAAATTTGTCGTTTTCGTGTACATGGCGCTCAAAAAAGCAAAGCCCGTGCCGACTTGGTGGTCATGTGGCACCAAAAAGGCAGAACGCATAAGGAGTCAGGCATGGCGGGGGTAATGGATTCAGTCAACCAGCGCACGCAGCTGGTTGGGCAGAATCGCCTGGAATTGCTGCTGTTCCGTCTCAACGGGGCGCAGCTATACGGCATCAACGTGTTCAAGGTTCGCGAAGTGCTGCAGTGTCCGGAGCTGACCGTGCTGCCCAAGTCGCACCCGGTGGTGCGAGGCGTGGCCAATATTCGCGGGGCGACCATCCCGATCCTCGACCTGTCGATGGCGACTGGCCTGCCGGGGTTGCAGGAAGACACGCGCAACAGCTTCGTGATCATCACCGAGTACAACACCAAGACCCAGGGCTTTCTGGTGCACTCGGTCGAGCGCATCGTCAACATGAACTGGGAAGAGATCCATCCGCCACCCAAGGGCACGGGCCGCGACCACTACCTGACCGCCGTCACCCGGGTCGACAACCGCATGGTCGAGATCATCGATGTGGAGAAGGTGCTGGCCGAAGTGGCGCCATCGTCCGAGTCGGTGTCTGCCGGCGTGGTCGATGCCGAGGTGCAGGACAAGGCCACGCTGCTGCGGGTGCTGACCGTCGACGATTCGTCGGTGGCGCGCAAGCAGGTCAGCCGCTGCCTGCAGACGGTGGGGGTGGACGTGGTGGCGCTCAACGATGGCCGGCAGGCGCTGGACTACCTGCGCAAGCTGGTGGAGGAGGGTAAAAAGCCGGAAGAAGAGTTCCTGATGATGATCTCCGACATTGAAATGCCGGAAATGGATGGCTATACGCTTACCGCAGAGATCCGCAGCGATCCGCGCATGCAAAAATTGCACATCTGCCTGCATACTTCGCTGTCCGGTGTATTCAACCAGGCGATGGTCAAGAAGGTCGGGGCGGATGATTTCCTGGCCAAGTTCAAGCCGGACGACCTGGCCCAGCGCGTGGTCGACCGGATCAAGGCAGCGAATTGAAGCAGCCGGGGCATGTTTCCGGCACCAGTGATTTGAAAGAGGCGGCAGTAGTGTCTACGGGTAATTTGGAGTTCGAACAGTTCAGGGTCTTCCTGGAAAAAGCCTGTGGCATCCTGCTGGGCGAGAATAAGCAGTACTTGGTTTCCAGCCGTCTCAACAAGTTGATGGAGCAACAGGGCATCAAGAGCCTGGGCGAGCTGGTGCAGCGGATCCAGACCCAGCCGCGGGGTGGCCTGCGCGAACAGGTGGTGGATGCGATGACCACCAACGAAACCCTGTGGTTTCGCGATACCTACCCGTTCGAAGTGCTGAAGAACAAGGTCATTCCCGAGTTCGTCAGGAACAACCCCGGGCAGCGCCTGCGCATGTGGTCGGCGGCTTGCTCGTCGGGGCAGGAGCCGTACTCGATCTCGATGGCCATTGACGAGTTCGAGCGCAGCAACCTAGGCCAGTTGAAGATGGGGGCCCAGATCGTGGCCACCGACCTGTCCGGCTCGATGCTGACCAACTGCAAGACCGGTGAGTACGACAGCCTGGCCATCGCCCGTGGCTTGTCCCAGGAGCGCCTGCAACGTTACTTCGACGCCAAGGGGCCGGGGCGCTGGGCGGTCAAGCCGGCAATTCGTAGCCGCGTCGAGTTCCGCTCGTTCAACCTGCTCGACAGCTATGCGAGCCTGGGCAAGTTCGACATCGTGTTCTGTCGCAATGTGCTGATCTACTTCTCGGCGCAGGTGAAGAAGGACATCCTGATGCGTATCCACAGCACCCTGAAGCCTGGGGGCTACCTGTTCCTCGGCGCTTCGGAAGCGCTGAACGGGTTGCCGGACCATTACCAGATGGTCCAGTGCAGCCCGGGGATCATCTACCAGGCCAAGTGAATGGGTGGTCGAGCGCCGCGCGAGCGGCGCTCGATTTGTGCCTCACCCTGAAACTAAAGGCAGGCCCCCAGCGCTGACGTCAATTTTTTGATTTGCCGCTTTTGCCACCCGGCAATTGCCGCTTTCGCTTTGCCAGGCGGAAGCAGTTTGCCGCTTTTCTGGCATCACGCCATCAGCCACCCGCGTCGTAGCCCAGCAATTCCGGGCTTTCGGAATTCTGGCACAGCCCTTGCTATACCTTGCTCAACGAAATTCCGGCCAACCTTCGAAGGTTTCCCCGACATGAGCATCAGTTTCGACAAGGCGCTTGGCATTCACGAAAAGGCACTGGGCTTCCGCGCCCAGCGCGCCGAAGTGCTGGCCAACAACATCGCCAACGCCGACACGCCCAACTACAAGGCGCGTGACATGGACTTCTCGTCGGTGCTCGCCGCCGAGAGCCAGAAGCAGCAAAGCGGCCGCTTCGCCATGGACCGCACCAACAGCCGCCACATCGAGGCCGAAGGCCTGGCAATGGCCGACGACACCCTGCAGTACCGCGTGCCGACCCAGCCATCGATCGACCAGAACACCGTGGACGCCCAGATCGAGCAATCGAACTATACGGAGAACGCCATCGGTTTCCAGGCCAGCTTCACCTTGCTCAACAGTAAATTCAAAGGGCTGGTTTCGGCCCTGCGCGGAGAGTAATTCATGTCCCTTTCCAGTGTTTTCAACATTGCCGGCAGTGGCATGAGCGCGCAGAACACCCGCCTCAACACCGTCGCCTCGAACATCGCCAACGCCGAGACCGTGTCGTCGAGCATCGACCAGACCTACCGTGCGCGCCACCCGGTGTTCGCCACCACCTTCCAGAACGCGCAAAGCGGCGTCAGCCAGTCGCTGTTCGAGGACCAGGGCGAAGCGGGGCAGGGTGTGCAGGTCAAGGGCATCGTCGAAGACCAGAGCAACCTGGAAGCGCGCTACGAGCCCAATCACCCGGCGGCGAACAAGGACGGCTACGTCTATTACCCGAACGTCAACGTGGTCGAGGAGATGGCTGACATGATCTCCGCCAGCCGTGCGTTCCAGACCAACGCCGAGCTGATGAATACCGCCAAGAACATGATGCAGAAAGTCCTGACCCTGGGTCAGTGATAAGGAATCCAGACCATGGCAGTCGATAGCACCAGCGGTGTGAACCTCAACGACGTCATCGCGGCGTCCGGTGTGACCACCAACACCAGCAAAACCTCCACCACCAGTTCCGCGACCGGTGGTCAGACCCTGGGCAAGGACGCGTTCCTGCAGTTGCTGGTCACCCAGATGCAGAACCAGAACCCGCTGGACCCGCAGGACAACAGTGAGTTCGTTGCGCAGTTGGCGCAGTTCAGCAGCCTCGAAGGCATCACGTCGCTGAACGAGTCGGTCAGCGCCATCACCAGTGCCATGGCCTCGTCCCAGGCGCTGCAGGCCTCTTCGCTGGTCGGTCGCTCGGTGATCGTGCAGAACGACAAGGCCGTCGTCGATACCACCAGCAGCTTCAACGCACAGTTCGTGGTGCCTCAGGCCATCAGCGAGGCGAAGATCACCATCACCGACAAGGATGGCAATACCGTCAAGACCATCGAGCTGGGCGAGCAGGCGGCCGGTTACGGCGACTTCATCTGGGATGGCACCAATAACAGCGGCGAGAAGGTCGACCCGGGCACCTACACCTTCACTGCCACCACCACGGTGGATGGCAAAGCCGTGCAGATGAACACCTTGCTGCCAGCCAAGGTCACCAGCGTCAGCTTCAACACCACTGGCGAGATGGTGCTGAACCTGGCGGGTGTGGGCAAGGTTTCGCTGTCCGACGTACAAACCATCGGTATCTAAGGCCGACAGAACGGCAATAAGGAGCAACAGCATGTCTTTCAATATCGGCCTTAGCGGTCTGTACGCAGCCAACAAGCAACTGGACGTTACCGGCAACAACATTGCCAACGTCAACACCACTGGCTTCAAGTCCTCGCGTGCCGAGTTCGCCGACGTGTACGCCGGTGCCAACCGCCTGGGTGTAGGCAAGAACCAGGTCGGCAACGGCGTGCGCCTGGCGGCGATCTCCCAGCAGTTCAGCCAGGGTGACGTCAACAACACCGGCAACGTGCTGGACATGGGTATCCAGGGCCAGGGCTTCTTCGTGCTGTCCGATAACGGCGCACGCGTTTACACCCGTGCCGGCGCCTTCCAGAACAGCAAGGACAACTACGTGGTCACCTCGGATGGCCTGCGCCTGCAGGGCTATGCCGCTGACGAGAACGGCAACATCAAGCGCGGCGTGCTGACCGACTTGAAGATCGATACCTCGTCGCTTGCGCCGAAGGCCACCACCCTGATCGACCAGGGCATCAACCTCAACTCCGAAGCGACCATCATCCCGCTGCCGAGCGCGACGCCTGCCGGCCCGGCCTTCGACCCGGCGGATGATACTACTTACACCAAGTCCTTCCCGACCAAGGTGTACGACAGCCAGGGCAACGAGCACACCATGGAGCAGTTCTACCGCAAGACCGGTACGAACCAGTGGACCATGTATACCCTGATCGATGGTCGCAACCCGATGGATCCGACGTCCACTGCGCCGCTGGAAGCGTCCATGACGTTCAACTCCGACGGTAGCGTGGCGTCCATGGCCACCGATCCGGCCAGCATCCCGGTAGGTGCCCCGGCAGGTGCCCAGTGGGACGTGACCAACAACACCTTCACCCTCAAGGGCTGGATCCCGGCCGCCAAGGATGCATCGGGCAACTGGGCCTCCAACGGTTCGGCGGAAAACACCGCCGGCATGCGCCTGTCGATGAACAGCACCACCTCGTACAACACCGAGACTGCGCGTATGTCGCAGTCCCAGGACGGTTACGCCACCGGTATCCTGTCGAGCCTGTCGATCGACTCCACCGGCGTGATGTTCGCCAGCTTCAGCAACCAGCAATCGCGCGCCATCGGCCAGGTGGCCCTGGCCAGCTTTGCCAACGAGCAAGGGTTGCAGCAGATTGGCGGCACGCGCTGGACCGAGACCTACTCGTCGGGTATTCCGGGTATCGATTCACCGAAAACCGGCACCCTGGGCAGCGTCGAGTCGAACTCGCTGGAAGCCTCGAACGTCAACCTGACCCAGGAGCTGGTCGAGCTGATCAAGGCGCAGAGCAACTACCAGGCGAACGCCAAGACCATCTCCACCGAAAGCACCATCATGCAGACCATCATCCAGATGACCTGATGGTCGCTGGCTGAGCGTGTGTGGACGAGCCCCTTTCCCGTGAAGGGGTTCGTCGTTTTGGCGGGAGGGAACATGAAAAGGCTGGTTGTCGCATTGATTGCCGCTTTCTGCCTGTATCAGGCCCAGGCTGGCACCGCGCCGTGGTGGCGCTGGGAAAGCCAGGCGGATGGCCGGCTGGTGTGCTCGCAATGGCCGCCGGGGGAGGGCTGGAAGAAGTTTGCCGGCCCATTCAGCAATGGCGGATGCCGCGAGCCTTGATTCACCGGTACAGGATTGCCGCGACCGGCAATCCAGCGCCGGATAACCGGCGGCACCTCAGCAGCAAAACCCCGATAAAGCCCGTAATCACGGGCTTTATCATCAATTCAAAAAGTTGGTTCGGAACTTGCTTTAGAGCCTGCACAGCAACGGCGAGCGGCAAACGATCGTCAGTGCAGCGGAGGATGACTGTGGACAAGATGCTTTACGTGGCCATGACCGGCGCCAGCCAGAACGCGCTGGCGCAAAAGGCCCACGCCAACAACCTGGCGAACGTTTCCACCAATGGCTTCCAGCGTGACCTGGAGCAGGCGCGCTCGATGCCGGTGTTCGGTGACAGCTTTCCGTCACGGGCGTTTGCCATGACCGAACGCCCGGCCACCGACTTCAGCGAAGGGCCGATGGTCGAGACCGGGCGTGATCTGGATGTGGCCGTAAGCGGTCAGGGCTTTATCGCCGTGCAGGCGCCCGATGGCAGCGAAGCCTACGTGCGCACCGGCAGCCTGAACATCGACGCCCTCGGCGTGCTGCGTGCCGGCAACGGCATGCCGGTGATCGGCAACGGTGGCCCGATCGCCATTCCGCCAGAGCAAAAGGTCGAAGTCGGTGCCGACGGCACCATCAGCATCCGCTCGATGGGTGAAGACCCACGGGTGATGGCCGAGGTCGACCGCATCAAGCTGGTCAACCCGGACATCAAGAGCATGACCAAAGGCCTGGACGGGCTGATCCACACCCAGAACGGCCAACCGGCTGCTGCCGACGTCAATGTGCGGGTGGTGTCGGGCTTCCTCGAAGGCAGCAACGTCAACGCCGTTGAAGAAATGACCTCGGTGCTGGCGCTGTCCCGCCAGTTCGAGCTGCACGTGAAAATGATGAACGCGGCCAAGGAAGGCGATGAAGCCATGGCGCGTGTTTTGCAAATCGGCTAACCAACTGTGAACGGGTGCCGTAAAACAGGCGCACGAGGAGAATACTGATGCTTCCGGCTCTTTGGGTCGCTAAAACCGGCCTGTCCGCCCAGGACACCAACCTGACTGTCATTTCCAACAACCTGGCCAACGTCTCGACCACCGGCTTCAAGCGTGATCGTGCCGAGTTCGCCGACCTGCTGTACCAGATCAAGCGTCAGCCAGGCGCGCAGTCGACCCAGGACAGCGAGCTGCCGTCGGGCCTGCAGGTCGGTACCGGTGTGCGCATCGTCGGCACCCAGAAGAACTTCCAGACCGGCAGCCTGCAGACCACCGAAAACCCGTTGGACATGGCGGTCAACGGCCGTGGCTTCTTCCAGGTGCTGCAGCCGGACGGTACCGTCTCGTACACCCGTGACGGCACCTTCCACCTGAACTCCGATGGCCAGATCGTCACCGCCCAAGGCTTTGCCCTGGAACCGGCGATCGTGGTGCCGAACGATGCCCAGACCTTCACCGTAGGCCAGGATGGCACCGTGTCGATCACCACCGCCGGCAACCCGGCTGCCCAGGTGATCGGCAACCTGCAGACCGCCGACTTCATCAACCCGGCCGGCCTGCAGGCGATCGGTGACAACCTGTTCCTGGAAACCGCTGCCAGCGGCGCGCCACAGGTCGGTACTCCAGGCCTGAACGGCTTCGGCACCACCCTGCAGCAGACCCTGGAGAACTCCAACGTCAGCACCGTGGAAGAGCTGGTGAACATGATCACCACCCAGCGTGCCTACGAGATGAACTCCAAGGTCATCTCCACCGCCGACCAGATGCTGTCGTTCGTGACGCAGCAACTCTAAAAGCCCTAGTGCAGGTTCTACTCCCGTTACACCGTGAGGTAAGTGTCATGAAGCGTCTGTTGTCTGTATTCGCCCTGGGGGGGGCGGTCGTGCTGGCTGGTTGCGTCGCGCCGACGCCCAAGCCGAACGACCCGTACTACGCGCCGGTTCTGCCGCGTACCCCGCTGCCGGCTGCAGCCAACAACGGTTCGATCTACCAGGCCGGTTTCGAGCAGGGCCTGTACACCGACCGCAAGGCGTTCCGCGTGGGTGACATCATCACCATCACCCTCAACGAACGCACCTCGGCGAGCAAGAACGCCGGTTCGCAGATCCAGAAGAACAGCAAGGCCGACATTGGCCTGACCTCGCTGTTCGGCTCCAACCCGAACACCAACAACCCGTTCGGCAGCGGCGACCTGTCGCTGGAAGCCGGATACAGCGGTGACCGCACCACCAAGGGCGACAGCAAGGCCACCCAGGGCAACACCCTGACCGGTTCGATCACCGTCACCGTGGCCGAGGTGCTGCCCAACGGCATCATCGCCGTGCGCGGCGAGAAGTGGATGACCCTCAACACCGGTGAAGAGCTGGTGCGTATCGCCGGCCTGATCCGTGCCGACGACATCGCCACCGACAATACCGTGCCGTCGACTCGCGTGGCTGATGCGCGCATCACCTACTCGGGCACCGGTTCGTTCGCCGATGCCAGTCAGCCCGGCTGGCTGGACCGCTTCTTCATGAGCCCGCTTTGGCCCTTCTGAGTACGGATGAACATGTTCAACGTTAGGCAGTTGATAGCCGCGACCCTGCTCCTGTCCTGCGCGTTCGGTGCCCATGCCGAACGCCTCAAGGACATTGCCAGCATTTCCGGCGTGCGTTCCAACCAGTTGATCGGCTATGGCCTGGTGGTGGGGCTCAACGGCACGGGTGACCAGACCACCCAGACCCCGTTCACCCTGCAGACCTTCAACAACATGCTGTCGCAGTTCGGCATCAAGGTGCCGGCCGGCTCCGGCAACGTGCAGCTGAAGAACGTCGCGGCGGTGTCGGTGCATGCCGACCTGCCGGCCTTCGCCAAGCCGGGCCAGGTGGTGGATATCACGGTTTCGTCGATCGGTAACTCCAAGAGCCTGCGCGGCGGCAGCCTGCTGATGACTCCGCTCAAGGGGATCGACGGCAACGTCTACGCGATCGCGCAAGGTAACCTGGTGGTCGGCGGCTTCGATGCCGAGGGCCGTGACGGCTCGAAGATCACCGTCAACGTTCCGTCGGCCGGCCGTATTCCTGGCGGTGCCTCGGTCGAACGTGCGGTGCCGAGTGGTTTCAACCAGGGCAACAGCCTGACCCTGAACCTCAACCGGCCTGACTTCACCACCGCCAAGCGCATCGTCGACAAAGTCAACGACCTGCTCGGCCCTGGTGTGGCCCAGGCCGTTGATGGCGGCTCGGTGCGTGTCACCGCGCCGATGGACCCGAGCCAGCGGGTCGACTACCTGTCGATCCTCGAGAACCTCGAGATCGACCCGGGGCAGGCGGTGGCCAAGGTCATCATCAACTCGCGTACCGGTACCATCGTCATCGGCCAGAACGTCAAGGTCTCGCCGGCGGCGGTAACCCACGGCAGCCTGACCGTGACCATCACCGAAGACCCGATCGTCAGCCAGCCGGGGCCGTTCTCCAACGGCCAGACCGCGGTGGTTCCGCGTTCGCGGGTCAATGCCGAACAGGAAGCCAAGCCGATGTTCAAGTTCGGCCCTGGGACCACGTTGGATGAGATCGTCCGCGCGGTGAACCAGGTCGGCGCGGCACCGGGTGACCTGATGGCCATCCTCGAAGCACTGAAACAGGCCGGCGCCTTGCAGGCCGACCTCATCGTGATCTGAGGACGCCGCGGATGAATTCGAAAAGCCTCGTCTCCAGCCACGCCGACAGCGGTGCCTACACCGACCTCAATCGCCTGAGCTCGCTCAAGCACGGTGATCGCGACAGCGACGCCAACGTGCGCAAGGTAGCCCAGGAGTTCGAGTCGCTGTTCATCAGCGAGATGCTCAAGGCCTCGCGCAAGGCCAGCGATGTGCTGGCCGACGACAACCCGATGAACAGCGAGACGGTCAAGCAGTACCGCGACATGTACGACCAGCAGCTGGCCGTGAGCATGTCCCGCGAGGGCGGCGGTATCGGCCTGCAGGACGTGCTGGTGCGCCAGCTGTCGAAGCACAAGAGCGCCCCGGTCAACACCAGCCCGTTCCCACGCGTCGACGGCAGCGCGCCGACGCTGTGGGGCAACAAGGTGGCCGACCCGGTGCAGGCAACCCAGTCCACGGCCACGCGCAACGACGTTGCCGCGCTCAACTCGCGGCGCCTGGCACTGCCGGGCAAGCTCACCGACCGCCTGCTGGCGGGTATCGTGCCTTCGGCCACCAGCCCGGCCGCAGCCACCAATACCGCCGCCGTGCCGGCCCGTGACGGGCAGCAGGTGGCCAAGGCCATCGGCATTCCGGACAACGGCCTGCGCATCACCGGCCGTGCCGTGGCGCAGCCGCCGCTGGCGCCGAAGAAGGCCTTTGCCGACAGCGACGAATTCGTCGCCACCATGCTGCCGATGGCCGAGCAGGCCGCCAGGCGCATTGGTGTCGACCCCCGTTACCTGGTGGCCCAGGCCGCCCTGGAAACCGGTTGGGGCAAGTCGGTCATGCGCAACAGCGATGGCAGCAGCAGCCACAACCTGTTCGGCATCAAGGCCAGCAGTAATTGGGAAGGGGATTCGGCGCGGGCGATCACCAGCGAATTCCGCGACGGCCAGTTCGTCAAGGAGACGGCGGCGTTCCGTTCCTACGATTCGTACCAGGACAGTTTCCATGACCTGGTGAGCCTGCTGCAGAGCAATTCGCGCTATCAAGATGCGGTGAAGTCGGCCGATAACCCAGAACAATTCGTGCGAGAACTGCAAAAGGCCGGGTACGCCACCGACCCGAACTACGCCAGCAAGATCTCGCAGATCGCAAGACAGATGAAGTCGTACGAGAGCTACGCAATGCTCGGTACCACAACGAAACTTTAAGGGTATGGAACCATGGCGAGTCTGATCAATATTGGCATGTCGGGACTGTCGGCCTCCCAGGCGGGCCTGCATACCACCGGCAACAACATCGCCAACGCCGATGTCGCCGGCTATTCCCGCCAGCAGAACGTCCAGCGCGCCAAGGGTTCGCTCCAGGAAGGCCAGGTGTTCATGGGCACCGGCACCACCCTGGGCGATGTCCGTCGGGTGTACAACGCCTTCCTGGACGCTCAGTTGCAGACCGCCACTTCGCTCAACAGCGACAGCACCGCCTACCTGAACCAGGTCACGCCGCTCAACAACTTGCTGTCCGACAGCAACACCGGCATCACCGGCGCGCTGACAAACTTCTTCTCCGCCCTGCAGAGTGCTGCCAACAAGCCGACCGAAGACGCTTCCCGTCAACTGTTGCTGAGCAATGCCGAGGCACTGGCCAGCCGCTTCAACAGCCTGTCTGCCCAGTTCAAGGAGCAGAACAGCAACATCAACGGCAACCTCAGCTCGATGACCTCGCGGATCAACGAGCTGACCTCCAGCATTGCGCAGTACAACGAGCAGATCTCCAAGGTCTCGGCGGTCACCGGCCAGCCAAACGATCTGCTCGACCAGCGCAACGAGGCGGTGCGCCAGCTCAACGAACTGGTGGGGGTGCAGACCGTCGAGCGTGACGGCAGTATCGACGTGTACCTGAAGAACGGTCAGTCGCTGGTGCTGGGCAAGACCACCAACAAGATGAGTGCCGAGCCAAGCGCCACCGACCCGACCCAGTTCTCGGTCAAGCTCGACCGTGGCAGCACCACCATGGATGTCACCAGCAGCATCAGCGGTGGTGAAATGGGTGGCCTGCTGCGCTACCGCAGCGAGACCCTGGCACCGGCCATGAACGAGCTGGGCCGCATCGCGCTGGTGGTGTCGCAGCAGATCAACTCGCAGCTCGGCCAGGGCATCGACAAGAACGGTGAGTTCGGTGCGGCGCTGTTCGGCGACATCAACAGCGACAAGGCCATGTCCGCGCGCAGCACGCCCAAGGTCGGCAACAGCGGCAGTGCCTCGCTGAACGTGGTTATTCGCGACACCGGCAAGCTGAGCACCAGTGATTACCAAGTGACTTTCGTCGGCCCGGGCGCGGACAAGTACCAGGTCAAGAAGCTGCCAGACGGCACTGACATGGGCACCTACAGCACCAATGACGATCCGGCACCCGTCATCGACGGCTTCAGCCTCGACCTCAAGAGCGGCACTGCAGCGGTGGGCGATAGCTTCAAGATCACCCCGACCCGTAATGCCTCGGCGGAGATCGGCGTGGTGCTCACCGATGCCAAGCGCCTGTCGCTGGCCGCGCCGCTGACTGCTACTTCGGGTGCCGGCAATGTCGGTACCGGTGTGATCACCCAGCCGGTGCTGACCTCGGTGCTGGATATCGCCGATCCGGCACAACGTCTGGAACTGCAGACCGGTATCAAGTATTCCACGCCGGTGCGCCTGGTATTCGGTAACGAAACCACCTCGCCGCAGACTTACGAAGCCTTCGATGCCAAGGGCAACAGCATTGGCACGGGCACCTTCGTTCCGGGGCAGAGCAACACCCTGAAGTTCGATGTGCCGATGATCGACTCCGCAGGCAACCCGATCAATGACGCCAGCGGTAACCAGAAGTCGTTCAGTTTCGAAATGGATGTCGCCGGTGCGCCCAAGGATGGCGACAGCTTCACCGTATCGCTGACCGGCGCCGGCTCTTCGGACAACCGCAACGCGCTGTCGCTGCAGGAACTGCAGACCAAGCAGACCATGGACGTGGGTTCGACCAAGGGCATCAGCATCACCGACGCCTACGGCAAGCTGGTGGAAAACGTCGGGGCCCAGGCCAAGCAAGGCCAGATGGACACCCAGGCAACCGGCGTCATCCTGACCCAGGCAACCAGTGCCCGTGATTCGGTGTCCGGTGTGCAGCTGGATGAAGAAGCCGGCAACCTGGTCAAGTACCAGCAGTACTACACGGCCTCGTCGCAGATCATCAAGGCGGCGCAGGAAATCTTCAACACCCTGATCGCCGCGCTTTAAGGAGTCTTGACCCATGCGTATTTCCACGGCCCAGTTCTATGCGTCCAGCGCGGCAAACTACCAGCGCAACTATTCCAACCTGGTCAAGACCAACGAGGAAGCCAGTTCCTTCGTGCGCGTCAACACCGCTGCCGATGACCCGGTGGGGGCAGCGCGCCTGCTGCAACTGGGCAACCAGGCGGACATGCTGGCTCAGTTCAAGACCAACGCCACCAACATCACCAACTCGCTGAACCAGACCGAGACCACGCTGGACTCGATCAACACGATCCTGTCGCGGGTCAACGAGCTGGCACTGGAGTCGGGCAATGCCGGCTACACCGACACCGAGCGCAAGGCCAAGGCGGCCGAACTGGGGCAGCTGGAAGACCAGTTGTTGAGCCTGATGAACAGCCGCGACGAGAACGGTCAGTACCTGTTCGCCGGCTCCAAGACCGACACCGCGCCGTTCGTGCGCAATGCCGATGGCACCTACTCCTATCAGGGCGACCAGACCCAGCTGGAGCTGCAGGTCGGCGACATGCTCAAGATGGCGGGCAACAGCACCGGCTACAGCGTGTTCGAGCAAGCCCTGAACACCAGCCGCACGTCCACCACCCTGACCGCTCCGCCAGTGGATGACGGCCGGGTGAAACTGTCCAACGGCCAGGTGTCAGGCAGCGTCACTTACAACGACCGCTTCAAAAGTGGCCAGCCGTACACCATTACCATGCTCAGCAGTACCAAGTTCAGCATTACCGACAGCCAGGGCAACGACGTCACCGCAGAAGCCTCCCAGGGTGGCAGCTTCGACCCGAATACGGCGGGCGGTTCGATGGTCAGCTTCCGTGGTGTGGACCTGCGCCTGAACATCAACCTGCAGGATGGCGATGTCGCCGACACTGCCGTGGCGGGCCACACCTTCACGCTGCAGAGCAAGCCGGACACCATCACTGCCACGCGCAGCCCGGGCAACCCGTCGAACGCACAAGTGTCGTCGATCAGCGTCACCGACCCGACCAAGTACAAGGCGATGTTCCCGAGCGGCGGCGCGGTGATCAAGTTCACCAGCGACACGGACTTCGAGCTGTATGCCCAGCCGCTGACCGCAGACAGCCGGCCAGTGGCCAGTGGCAGCATGGTGGGCAACGTCGCTTCGGCAGCAGGTGTGGATTTCACGTTCACCAGTACCCCCGCGCAGCAGTCCGGTGACCAGTACATGGTGCAAGTCGACAACCACCAGACCCAGAACGTCCTGGACAGCGTGGCCAAGCTGCGCACTGCCCTGAGTCAGCCGATCGATGGCGACAATGCCGCCTACCAGCAGCTGCGCGCCGACCTGGATTCGGCCATCGCCAACATTCAGAGCGGCCAGGATGCCCTGAGCCGGGCGGTTACCGATATCGGTGCGCGGGGCAAGGCGCTGGAGATCCAGCAGAACACCAACGAAAGCCTGAGCATCGCCAACACCACCACGCAGTCGTCGATCCGCGACTCCGACCCGTCCGAGGTGCTGATCCGCCTGACTCAGCAGAAAACCACGCTCGAAGCCTCCCAGCAGGCGTTCGCGCGCATCAGCCAGTTGAGCCTGTTCAACGCCCTCTGAGTGCGCCTGTTGCCGTCACCCTTAGCCCGCCCGGGGCGAGGGCTGACGGCGCGTTGTTCCCCCCATGGTAGCGACTGTTCTGAATTCTCCGCGGGCAGTCACCTGTCGAGAGATTTGCCCCGTGTACCCAGCCCCCTTAGTCAGTCTCGTCATCCCCGCCTGCAACCCTCGGTTCTTCCGGGCGGCCCTGGCCAGTGCCCTGGCCCAGGACTACGACAACCTCGAAGTCATCGTCTGCGACGACAGCCTCGGGGCCGAGATCGAAACGGCGGTGGAGGAGTTGCGCGGGCTGGCCAGTCACCCGCTGGTGTATCTGCGCAACCCACAGCCGCTGGGGTTTGTCGGCAACCTGCAGTTGGGCGTTGAGCACAGCCAGGGCGACTACATCAAATTTCTCTGCGACGACGACCGCCTGATGGCCGATTGCGTGTCCAGCCAGGTGCGGCTGTTCCAGGCCCATGACGACCTCAGCCTGGTTGCGACCCGACGGCTACTGGCCGACGCCGACGATTGCACCCTGCCGCAGCGTCTGGAAACCAGCCCGGTCACCTGCGGCGCCACGCTGTTCAATTGCGACGACCTGCTGGACTTCTTCGAGACTCGCCAGCTGAACTTCATCGGCGGCCTGAGCAGTGTGCTGATGCGTGCCGGTGACTTGCGCGAACTGCTGCCAGCACTGGCGCCAGGCTTCGTGGCCATGCTCGACTTCGTGCTCTTTGTGTGCCTGTTGCGCCGCGGGCACCTGGGCGTCACTGCCGGGGTGCACTGCATCGAACGGGTCCACCCGGGCCAGCTGAGCAGCCAGAGCGACATGAAGACCGCCGCCGTCGCTGAAGCGCAGCACCTGCGCGATATGTTCGCCGCTCGCACCGGCGAGCGTGAGCCGTTCAGCGGCTGGATACGGGTGCAAGTCCTCCGGGGTGATCAACAGGATGACCAGCGCACCTGGGAGAACCTGTTCCTGATACACACGCTGCGCTGTCTGCAGGCGATCCATGACTCCCAGGTCGGCAGCGACAGCAACAGTTTTGCCGAGCTTTACGGCCAATGGCTGGCCTGCCGACAGGACCCACTGGTACTGGCGCGGCTGATGCGCCTGAGCGAGCACTGGCCAGTGCGCCCGCGGATCGTGCCGGTGGTGATCGACAGCGAGGGCGACCCTCAGGCGCTGCAGGTGACGCTGGATAGTATCGCCCGCCAGGCCTATGCCGCAGATGCGACCCTGGTGCTGTCTTGCTCGCCTCAGGCGGCCGCGCACGAAGCTCGCGTCATCAGTCAGCCGTTGCAGCCTGACTGGGCAGCGCAACTGAACACGCTGGTCGAGCAACTGGACGGGGTGGACTGGATCTACCTGCTGCGTGCCGGCGATCGCCTCAACGGTTTCAGCCTCATGCTGCTGGCCGAGCGCATCGTGTCGCGCCCGCAGATCACCTGCTGCTACGGCGATGAAGGCGGCCTGCGCGACGATGAGTCGGTGGAGCCGGTGTTCAAGCCCGACTTCAACCTCGACCTGATGCGCGGCTATCCCTACACCGGCCGCGTGCTGGCGTTCTCCCGCAACGCCATCCAGGCCTCGGGTGGTTTCGCGGCCGGCTACCGCGAGCTGGCACCCCACGACCTGCTCTGGCGCCTGGTGGAAGGCCATGGCCCGCAGGTCATCGAGCATATTTGCGAAGTGCTGGTGGAAAGCTCTTTCGGCTATGCCGCCTGGCTGTCCTCGGCGGCGGTGGTCGAAGAGAACCGCCAGCTGCTTGATGCGCATCTCAAGCGCCTGGGGGTGGCCTACCAACTGCGTAACAGCGACGGGGCGATCAATCAGGTGCGTTACCTGCACGCCACGCAGCCGCGGGTGAGCCTGGTGATCAGTGTCCGGGACCAGCTGCCGGCGCTCGAGCGCTGCCTGGAAAGCGTGCTGGAGAAGACTGCCTACGCGAATTATGAAGTGTTGATCGTGGACAATGCCAGCCAGGGTGCCGAGACCCAAGCCTGGCTGGCCGCCCTGCAGCAAGTGGGCAGTGACAAGCTGCGGGTGCTGAGCCTTGGCGAGGAAACCAGCTTCGCCGCGCTGCAGAACCTGGCCGCGCAGCAGGCGCGGGGTGATTACCTGCTGATGTTGAGCCCGTACGCCGTGGTCACCGAACCGGATTGGCTCGACGCGATGCTGAGTCATGGCCAACGTCAAGAAGTCGGCGCAGTGGGCGCGAAGCTGTGCGATGCCAGGGGGCTGGTGGTGCAGGCCGGCAGCGTGCTGGGCCTGCGCGGCGGGGTGGCTTCACCCTTTATCGGCGAGCCGGTGGAGGCGGGCGGCTACATGCAGCGTCTGCAGGTGACGCAGAACTACTCGGCAGTGGCTGGCGACTGCCTGCTGGTTCGCAAACAGCTGTTTCTGGACCTTGGCGGGCTGAACGACACGTTGTTCAGCCTCACCTACAGCAGTATCGATCTGGGCTTGCGGCTGGGCCAGGCAGGTTATCTGGTGGTGTGGGCGGCCGACGCCCGGCTGGTACTCGACCCTCCAGCGGCCGCTGCGGTCGATGTGGCCCGTGATGCCGAGCGCCAGGCCCTTGTGGCGCAGCAGCACGAGGCATTCTCCCGGGCCTGGATGCCACTGTTGGCAAGGGACCCGGCCTATAACATCAACCTGACCATGGGCGGCTCCGGATTTTGTCTGGACCCTGGCCTGAAGGCAGGCTGGATGCCATTCATTGGTCGCTCGCTGCCCCACGTGCTGGCGTTGCCGATGAACACTGGCGCAGTCGGGCATTACCGGGTGATCCAGCCACTGGTGGAGTTGGAGAAGGCCGGCTGGGTGACTCAGCAGCAATACTTCGAGATACCTACCAATATCAAACTGGAGCGCGCTTCGCCGGACGTGGTGATTGTGCAGGGGCGTTACCAGGAAAACTTCGTCAAGGAGATCGAGCGCCTCAAGACGTTCTCCAAGGGCTTCTGCATCTACGAGCTGGATGACTATGTGATCGATGTGCCGAAGAAGAACGACCATCTCAAGCATGTGCCTGATAGCCTGGAAAAGTCGCTGCGTCGCGGTATCGAGCGTTGCGACCGGCTGGTGGTCTCGACCCAGGCCCTGGCCGATGCGCTGTACGGCGCCCACAGCGACATCCGGGTGATCCCGAACATGCTCGCCGAGGACCTCTGGGTCGGCCTGCGCAGTCAGCGGCGCAGCTCGCGCAAGCCGCGGGTTGGCTGGGGTGGTGGTACCAGTCATACCGGTGACCTGGAGGTGATCGCCGAGGTGGTCAAGACCTTGGCCAGCGAGGTGGATTGGGTATTCTTCGGCATGTGTCCGCCGGCGCTGCGCCCGTACGTCAAGGAGTTCCACCCGCCGGTGGCGCTGGAGCTTTACCCGGCCAAACTGGCCAGCCTGAACCTGGACCTTGCCCTGGCGCCGCTGGAGTACCACATCTTCAACGATTGCAAGAGCAACCTGCGCCTGCTGGAGTACGGTGCCTGCGGCTACCCGGTGATCGTCACCGACACCCGAGCCTACGAAGGCTACCTGCCGTGCACGCGGATCAAGACCAATAGCACCGAGGAGTGGTTGCAGGCGATTCGCATGCACCTGGCCGACCCGGATGAAAGCTACCGCCTCGGTGACCGCTTGAAGCAGGAGGTGCTACGTGACTATGTGCTGCGCGAAGAGCATGTGCAGCACTGGTACAGCGGCTGGATGCCGGGCTGATTGGGGCTGACTTGGGTTGTGTGGCGGCTGTGAGATCGAGCGCCGCCCGCGCGGCGCATCGCGGATAAATCCGCTCCTACATTTGTTGCAACGTACCGAACCTGTTACGCCATGGTCGCCAGCCTTGACGCATGACTTGAGCCTTGCGAACCGGCTGACAACCATGGCTTCACAGGCATGGCCACGTTGCAACAAATGTGGGAGCGGATTTATCCGCGATGCGCCGCGCGGGCGGCGCTCGATCTCCCAGGCGCCACACAACTCAAGCCAAACAAATCACACCCAATAAAAACCACCAGCTGGCGCGTTTCCTGCAAGTCCCCCTTGATATCGCCATAAATCGTGCAGCCACACGAGCCATGGCCGGTGACGAACAAGAGGGGACAACATGAAGGCGGTAATTCTGGCCGGTGGACTGGGCACGCGTATCAGCGAAGAGTCCCATCTCAAGCCCAAGCCCATGATCGAGATTGGCGGCAAGCCAATTCTCTGGCACATCATGAAGCAGTACTCTGCCCATGGTATCCATGACTTCGTGATCTGCCTGGGCTACAAGGGCTATGCGATCAAGGATTTCTTTGCCAACTACTTCCTGCATACCTCGGACGTCACCTTCGACATGCGCGCCAACCGCATGGACGTGCACCAGAACTACAGCGAGCCCTGGCGCGTCACGCTGGTCGACACCGGCGAAGAAACCATGACCGGCGGCCGCCTGCGCCGGGCCGCGCGCTACCTGGAGGGTGAAAAAGCCTTCTGCTTCACCTACGGCGACGGCGTCTCGGACCTGAACATCGGCGCCCTGGTGGATTACCACATGGCCCATGGCAAGCTCGCCACGGTGACCGCCGTGCAGCCCCCGGGGCGCTACGGCGCACTGGAGCGCGACGGTGAGCAGGTGCGCGGTTTCGTCGAGAAACCCCGCGGCGATGGTGGCTGGATCAATGGCGGTTTCTTCGTGCTTTCGCCCAAGGTGATCGACTACATCGACGACGACCAGACGTCCTGGGAGTCCGAACCGCTCGCCCGGCTGGCTGCTGCGTCGCAACTCAATGCCTTTCAGCATGACGGTTTCTGGCACCCGATGGACACGCTGCGCGACAAGAACCACCTGGAGTATCTCTGGCAGAGCGGGGAGGCCCCATGGAAGCAGTGGGACTGAGCCCGGCATTCTGGCAGGGCAAGCGTGTCCTGCTGACCGGCCATACCGGTTTCAAGGGGAGCTGGCTGGCCCTCTGGCTTCGTGAACTGGGGGCGCAGGTCACAGGCTTTGCCCTGGACCCGGGAACCGAACCCAACCTGTTCGAGCTGGCCCAGGTCGGCCGTGAGATCACCGATGTGCGCGGCGACCTGCGCGATCTCGGCGCGTTGCTCGAAACCGTGGCCGAGGCCCAGCCTGAAATCGTCCTGCACCTGGCGGCGCAGCCGCTGGTGCGCGAGGCCTACCGCGACCCGCTGGGCACCTACTCCAGCAATGTCATGGGCACCCTTCACCTGCTGGAAGCCATCCGCCAGACCGGTGGTGTGCGGGCCTGCGTGCTGGTGACCACCGACAAGGTCTACGCCAACCAGGAATGGCCCTGGCCGTATCGCGAAAACGAGGCGCTCGGCGGGCACGACCCGTACAGCAGCAGCAAGGCCTGCTGCGAGCTGCTGGCGCAATCCTATGCTGCTTCGTTCTTCCCGGCGGACCAACACGCCGAACACGGGCTGGCGCTGGCGACCGCGCGCGCCGGCAATGTGCTGGGCGGTGGCGACTTTGCTGCCGATCGGTTGATCCCGGACGTGCTCAAGGCGTGGTCGGCGGGTACGCCTGTGACCCTGCGCTATCCCCAGGCCGTGCGCCCATGGCAGCACGCGCTGGAGCCACTGGCCGGTTACCTGCAGCTGGCCGAGCGCCTGTATCAGCAAGGCCCGGCGTATGCGGGTGCCTGGAATTTCGGGCCCGGTGAGCAGGACATGTGCAGCGTCGGCGAGGTGGTGGGGCATCTCGCCCGCCAGTGGCCGGCGGCACCGGGCTTGCGGGTCGAGCCGAGCGCGCTGCACGAAGCCGGCCTGCTGCGCCTGGACAGTTCGCGTGCGCGACAACTGCTGGGCTGGCGCACGCGCTGGTCGCTGCATGAGTGCCTCAAGCACACCCTGGACTGGCACCTTGCCTGGCAACGCGGCGACAACATGCGTGCCTTCACCCTTGACCAGCTGAACCTGTACGCGGAGTTGTCGTGACTGATCTGCGGCTGCATGCCTTGCCCCTCGACGGTCTGTTCAGTGTCCAGCACAAGCGCCACGGTGATGCGCGTGGTCAGTTCGCCCGGTTGTTCTGCGAAACCAGCCTGGGCGCACTGGGGGCGCCATTCCTGGTGCGCCAGATCAATCATTCGCATACCGTCGGGCAGGGCAGCGTGCGCGGCCTGCACTATCAGCTCGGCGATACCCCGGAAGCCAAGCTGATCACTTGCCTGCGTGGCGAGGTGTGGGACGTGGCGGTGGACCTGCGCCAAGGCTCGCCGACCTTTCTGCACTGGCACGCCGAGCACTTGCGGGCCGGCGATGGGCGCAGCTTGCTGATCCCGGCTGGCTTCGCCCATGGCTTCCAGGTGCTGAGCGACGAGGCCGAACTGCTCTACCTGCACAGCGCCGACTATGCCCCGGGTCGTGAGGGCGGGCTGTCGGTGCACGATCCAAGGCTGGCCATCAGCTGGCCGCTGGCTGTCAAGAATCTGTCAGCCCGGGATGCCGATCATCCCTGGCTCGCCCCATCGTTCACCGGAGTGTGTCCATGAATTGCCGTGGCTGTGGTACCCGCCTGAGCCTGCCCCTGATCGACCTTGGCACTGCGCCGCCGTCCAACGCCTACCTGCGTGCCGAGCAACTGGCCGCGGCCGAGGCCTGGGTGCCGCTGAAGGTCGCGGTGTGCGAGCAGTGCTGGTTGGTGCAGACCGAGGACTACACCCGCGCCGATGTGCTGTTCGATGCCGACTACGCCTATTTCAGCTCCTACTCCAGCTCCTGGCTGGCCCATGCCCGCGACTATGTGGCGCAGATGGTGGAACGTTTTGGCCTGGGCGCGCAGAGCCGGGTGGTAGAGATTGCCGCCAACGATGGTTATCTGTTGCAGTACGTGGCTGAGCGCGGCATCCCTTGCCTGGGTGTTGAGCCCACCCGCAGCACGGCCCAGGCGGCGCGCGAAAAGGGGCTGGAGATCCGCGAAGTGTTCTTCGGCCAGCAGGCTGCCGAGGCGCTTGCGAGCGAGGGCTGGTCGGCCGACCTGATGGCGGCCAACAATGTGTTGGCCCATGTGCCGGACATCAACGATTTCCTGCGCGGTTTCGCGACCCTGCTCAAGGGCAACGGCGTTGCCACGTTCGAGTTCCCGCACCTGCTCTGCCTGATGGCCGAGCATCAGTTCGATACCCTGTACCACGAGCATTACTCCTACCTGTCGCTGACTGCGGTGAACACCCTTTGCCAGCGTAACGGCCTGGAGATCTTCGATGTCACTGAGCTGCCCACCCATGGTGGTTCGCTGCGGGTGTTCGTGCAGCGCGCCGGCGGCCCGCAGGCGCGCTGCAGCGGTGTCGCTGACCTGCTCGCCATCGAGGCGGGGGTGGGGGTGGCCACGGCGGCGTTCTACAACACCCTGGCCCCGGCCGCCGAACGCATCAAGCACCAGCTGCTGCGTTTTCTGCTGCAGGCCAAGGCCGAAGGCAAGCGCGTGGTCGGCTACGGTGCGGCGGCCAAGGGCAATACCTTGTTCAACTATGCCGGGGTCAAGCCTGACCTGCTGGCCTGGGTGGCCGACGCCAACCCGCACAAGCAGGGCAAGTTTCTGCCGGGCAGCCGCATTCCGGTGGTGGCCCCTGAGCGGCTGGCCATCGAGCAGCCGGACTACGTGCTGGTGCTGCCCTGGAACCTGCTCAAGGAAGTCAGCGAGCAGCAGGCGCAGGTGCGTGAATGGGGCGGTCGTTTCGTCATCGCCGTGCCGGAGCTGACCGTCCTGTGAGCAGCATGAACGTGCTGGTTACCGGTGCCAGTGGTTTTGTTGGCCAGCACCTGGTCGGCGCGCTTCTGGCGCGCGGTCATCAGGTGCGTGCCGTTGCGCGCCGCGTGGAATCTGCCCAGGCGCTGCCGTGGTTCGATCAGGTCGAGTTCGTCCGCGCCGATGTGCACGACCCGCAGCTGGACGTCGACGCGCTCTGTGACGGTGTCGATGCACTGGTGCATCTGGCCTGGCCCGGCTTGCCGAATTACCAGGGGTTGTTCCACTTCGAGCACAACCTGATGGCCGACTACCGGTTCATCCAGCGTGTGGTGCAAGCCGGGGTTACCCAGGTGCAGGTCACCGGCACCTGCCTGGAATACGGCCTGCAGGACGGCGCGCTGGGCGAGTCGCTGGTCTGCCAGCCGGGCAACCCATATGGCCTGGCCAAGCACAGCCTGCGCCTGTTCCTCGAAAGCCTGGCCCGGCAACAGCCTTTCACCTTGCAATGGGTGCGGCTGTTCTACCTGTTCGGTGCAGGCCAGAACCCCAACAGCCTGCTGGCCGCACTGGACCGGGCCATCGATGCAGGCCAGCCGCGTTTCGACATGTCGGGGGGGGAGCAACTGCGTGATTTCCTGCCCATCGGCACGGCTGCTGGCTACTTGGCCGAGCTGCTCGAGCGGGCTGATTTCAGCGGTGTGGTCAATTGCTGCAGCGGTCAGCCGATAGCAGTACGCACGCTGGTCGAGGCGCATATCGCCAAGCGCGGCGCGCAGATCGCGCTGAACCTGGGGCATTACCCCTATCCGGCCCACGAACCCATGGCGTTCTGGGGCGATGCCCGCCGGCTGCGGGCACTGTTGGGAGTAGCTTGTGATGAAACATGAGTTGTACCGCGCCACTGGCTTGCCTGTGCTGCAGAACCGCACCTTCGCCGACGCGGCTTCGGCTCGCGCGTCTGCCAGCGCCGACATGCGCCTGGTGCAGGATGGCCGCACGGGCCTGGTCTACAACGACGCCTTCGATGCCGACCTGCTCAGCTACGACAGCGACTACCAGAACGAGCAGGGCCACTCGGCGCGTTTCCAGCGCCACCTGGACGACGTCGAAGGCGTGATCGCCCGTCATTTCAAGGGCCGCAGCCTGATCGAGGTCGGCTGCGGCAAGGGCTGGTTCTTCGAGCTGCTGCGCGAGCGTGGTTATGCCGTCACCGGCATCGACCCGGCCTACGAGGGCGACAGCCCGGACGTGGTCAAGGCGCCGTTCACCCGTGAGCTCAATCGCCGTGCCGAGGGCATCGTCTTGCGCCATGTGCTCGAGCACATCCAGGACCCGGTGGCGTTTCTGGCCGCCATCGCCGATGCCAACGGCGGGGCCGGGCAGATCTACATCGAAGTGCCTTGCCTGGACTGGATCATCGAACACAAGGCCTGGTTCGACCTGTTCTACGAGCACGTCAACTACTTCCGCCTGGACGACCTGCGCCGCCTGTTCGGCTCGGTCGCCGAGGCCGGGCACCTGTTCGACGGCCAGTACCTGTACATCGTCGCCGACCTCGCCAGCCTTCGTACCACGCTGGAGCCAGGGCCCGTACTGACCCTGCCGGCCGATTTCAGCGCCAGCCTGGACCACGCCGTGGGTATCGTGCAGCGTGACGCCGGGCGCGGTTCGGCGATCTGGGGCGCGTCGTCAAAAGGTGTGATCTATTCGCTGTTCCTGCAGCGCGCAGGCGCGGCGGTGGACCGGGTGATCGACATCAACCCGGCCAAGCAAGGCCGTTACCTGCCGCTCAGCGGCGCCCGGGTGAGTTCGCCACAGGAGGCGATGGACGCCTTGCCTGAGGGCGCGCACCTGTTCGTGATGAATTCCAACTACCTCGATGAAATCCGCCGCATGACCGCTGGGCGCTTCACCTACCACGCCGTCGACAGCGCTGATTTCACACACCTGCCAACCGAGACCGCACAATGACCGACTCGCCGATCAAGGCCTTCGAAGCCGAATGCACCGCGCAAATCGCTGCCCAGGGTGAAGACCAGGCGCTGCAGCAACTGTCCCGCGACTTCTTCAACAAGTCCGCCGCGCACAAATACACCTACCACTTCTCCTGGATGGGCCGGCCGATCATCCAGCTGCCCCAGGACATGATGGCGATGCAAGAGATCGTCTGGCAGGTCAAGCCGGACCTGATCATCGAGTGCGGCATCGCCCACGGTGGTTCGATCCTCTACTACGCATCCTTGCTGGAGCTGCAGGGCCATGGCGAGGTGCTGGGCATCGACATCGACATTCGCCCGCACAACCGTGAAGCCATCGAGGCACACCCGATGAGCAAGCGCGTGCGCATGATCGAAGGCTCGAGCATCGACGCCGGCATTGCCGCGCAGGTGAAGGCGATTGCCGAAGGCAAGAAAGTCATCCTGGTGCTCGACTCCAACCACACTCATGACCACGTGCTCAAGGAGCTGGAGCTGTACGCGCCGCTGGTGGCCGTGGGCAGCTACTGCGTGGTGATGGACACCGTGGTCGAGGACATGCCGGCCGACTTCTTCCCCGACCGCCCGTGGGGCCATGGCGACAACCCCAAGACCGCGGTCTGGGAATACCTCAAGGGCAACGACAGCTTCGAGATCGACTACCAGTTGCAGAACAAGCTGCTGGTCACCGTGGCACCGGATGGCTACCTGCGCCGGGTTCGCTGAGACACTCAACAACGGTTCGATTTCTTCGGCGGCAACGCCAATGGTGGTGAAGACTATGCAAGGCAATTTCTCGGCAGACCAGGCAGCCACGTTGCGTGAGCGGTTCACGTTGGTACTGACGACGCACAACCGGCCAGCGTTCCTGCAGCGCACGCTGCAGTACTACAGCGACTACCCGTGCTCGATCCTCGTGCTGGATTCCTCGACCGAATCGGCCGAGGCGATGGCTGCCGGGTACCCGGGCGTCGAGTACCTGCATTTGCCACAGTATTCCTATCTGGGCTTCCAGGCCAAGCTGACCTATGGCGTGAACCGGGTGAGCACGCCGTTCATGGCCTTTGCCGCCGATGACGACTTCCTGCTGTTCGACGGGCTGAACCAGTCGCTGGACTTCCTCGACGCCAACCCCGATTACGGCATGTGCCACGGCTATTGCCTGAACTACCTGGCTGAAGCCACCCAGGTCAGGTACTACCGGCGCAACAAGAAAGTCCGCGAGGACTACAACGCCCCGCGCGCCGAGCAGCGTCTGATGGAGTACATGGAGGAGTTCATCCCGCCGTTTTTCGCCGTCACCCGCACCGCGTTGCTGCGCCAGTGGTTCGAATTGCTGCCCGAGGGTACCTGCTTCGAATGGCAGGAAGTCGGCCATGTGTATTTCCTACTGAGTAACGCCAAGGCGCGCATCCTGCCGATCCCCTATGTGGTGCGCGAAACCAACTACGGCGTGTCTGAACACCAGACAGAGGTGTTCACCGTGCTGGCTTCCACCGATGCAAGGTCGGTGGCTGATCGCGAGCGCTTCGCCGACTTCCTCGCCGGCTTGCCAAGCGCCATCGAAGGGCTGGACCATGGGCAGCGGCGCCAGTTGGCCCTGGACAGTTTCGCCGCGATGGCCGAGGGTTTGCTCGCGGGGCGGGCGCTGACCCTGGAGCAGCTCTGGGTGTCGAGTTGGCTCGATCCGCTGAAACCACCGGTGCGCACCTTCGAGCGGTTCCAGTACGTCGAAATGCCGTTCTATAACCAGGCGTTCTTCGACCTGCTGACTTCGTTCGAATTTCTGATCCATGCCATGCCGGCCGGGCGCCTGCAGTTGCAGCAGCTGGAGCCGTTGCTGCTGCGCCAGGAGCAACTGTTGCAGGCGCAGGCGAACGACACTCCGGGGACTGTCTGGTCCCGCCTGTGGGAAGCGATGAAGTGCAACGGCTTCAACCGTGAGGTGGTACGCGGCCTTGCCGAGCAGTCGCGCGTCAGAGGGGAGGCCAAGGACAGCGAGGCGATGTTCGCCTGGCTGGCGCGCCTCGACGGTGTACCGCATCAGAGCAGCCGCGAACTGCTTGGCAGCATGCGTTCGGGGCGCCTGCTCGCCTGGCTGGAGGCACGCAAGCCCGACGCGGTGGCGCAAGGCGCAATCGCCAAGCACCTGGCGCTGCACCAGGGCGGGCCGCAGTTCGGCATCCTGCTGCTGGACCTGGCCAACAACCAGGTCGCGCTGCAGGATACGTTCGACAGCCTGGTGGGCGGCCTGGGCAAGGCGTTCCGCATCATGGTGTTCACCACTGGCGAGCCGCCGATGGCTACCTCGCTGCACAACACCCTGCATTTCATCAAGGTCAGCCGTGAGGACTACGTCGAGCGGATCAACCAGATCGCCCGGCAGACAGCCTGCGAGTGGTTGCTGCTGGCCGAAGCCGGTGACCGGTTCACCGCCACCGGCCTGTTGCGTGCCAGCCTTGAACTGCTCAACGCGCCGGATTGCCGTGCGGTCGCGGTCGACGAGATTCAGCAGCAGGCCGATGGCACCTGGCGTGAGCTGCTGCGCCCAGGCGTCAATCTGGACTTGCTGCAGACCAACCCGGGGCTGATGGCGCGCCATTGGTTGCTGCGCCGTGAGGTGCTGGTGGAGGCCGGCGGCTTCGACAAGCAGTACGGCGATGCTCTGGAATTCGACCTGCTGTTGCGCCTGATCGAACGTGGCGGCCTCAACGGCCTGGCCCACCTTGACGAACCGTTGCTGATCACCCCGGCGCCCCAGGCCTCGGACAACCAACACGCTCGCCAGGCCTTGGTCCGGCACTTGGCGACCCGCGGTTACAAGGCCCAGGTCAGTGCGCCTTTGGCGGGCACCTTGCGTATTGATTATCGGCATGTCGAGCGACCGCTGGTGAGCATTCTGCTGCGCAGCCAGGACAATCTGGACGAACTGCAGCGCTGCCTGAAAAGCATCCTGCAACGCACTCGCTATGCCCGCTACGAGGTGCTGATCGCCGACAACGCCAGCCAGTCGCCGCAGCTGCTCGAATGGCTGGCGCAACAGCAGCAGGTGGGCGGCAAGGTGCGTGTGCTGCAAAGCGCCGAGCGCCTCAGCCCGGCGGCGTTGTGCAATGCTGCCAGTGGCGAGGCCAAGGGCGACTACCTGGTGTTGCTGGCGGCGGATGCCGAAGTGGTCAATGCCAACTGGATCGAGGCGCTGCTGAACCAGGCGCAGCGCCCCGAGGTAGGGGTGGTCGGTGGCAAGCTGCTGGATGCTGACGGCAAGCTGGCCCAGGCCGGCTTGCTGCTGGATGCCGACGTCGGCGTCTTGCCGGCATGCGCCGGTGAGGCGGCCAATGCGCCGGGGTACCTGAACAGCCTGGCCGTCGAGCAGAACCGCCCGGCGGTATCGGCAAGCTGCCTGATGGTCCGCCGCGAGGTGTATCAGGCCCTGGGTGGCCTGGACGAAACCACCTTCGCCCAGGCCTTTGGCGATGTCGACCTGTGCTTGAAAGCAGCCGCAGCCGGCCTGTTGACGGTCTGGACCCCGCAGGTGCAGGTGATTCACGCTGGTGGGATCGCTACGGACCCGGCGGCGCTGGCGGCCCTGCGCGCCAAATGGTCGGCGCAGTGGTCGGGCGCTACCCAGGAGCTGGCCCCTGGCAAGGCGGTGCTGGACTGGGTTGGGCTGATCGGCTGACGCGACGGGTTGCGGGGCTGGCCTGTATCTTGCTTCGGGGTGGGATACAGCGCGCGCGAGTCAGAAATTTGTAGGCTGCGCGCCCGCCTGACCCTGCAACCGGGCGCCATCGCCAGTCGATGGCGCCGCTCCTAGGATCGACGTATGTTCGACGACAAGTCCATTTTCATCTCCGGAGGAACCGGGTCGTTCGGGCGCCGTTTCATCGAGCGGCTGCTCCAGCTGTACCGGCCGCGGCGAGTTGTGGTGTTCTCCCGTGACGAGCTGAAGCAGTACGAAATGCAGCAGCGCTTCAATGCGCCATGCATGCGCTACTTCCTCGGCGATGTGCGTGATGCCGAGCGCGTGCGTCAGGCCATGCGCGGTATCGACTATGTCGTCCATGCCGCAGCGCTCAAGCATGTCCCTGCTGCCGAGTACAACCCCACCGAATGCATCCGCACCAACGTCAACGGCGCCGAGAACATCATCGCCGCTGCGATCGAGAACGGCGTGCAGAAGGTCGTGGCGCTCTCCACCGACAAGGCGGCCAGCCCGATCAACCTGTATGGCGCGACCAAGCTGCTGTCGGACAAGCTGTTCGTGGCCGCGAACAACTTCGCCGGGCAGCAGGAAACCCGCTTTGCCGTGGTGCGCTATGGCAACGTCGCCGGCTCGCGGGGCTCGGTGGTGCCATTCTTCAAGCGCCTTATCGAAGAGGGCGCCGGCGAGCTGCCGATCACCGATCCGCGCATGACGCGGTTCTGGATCACCCTCGAGCATGGCGTGCAGTTTGTACTCGACAGTTTTGCCCGCATGCACGGTGGCGAAGTCTTCGTACCGAAGATCCCGTCCATCCGCATTGTCGACCTCGCCAGTGGCATGGCCGGGCACTTGCCGCAAAAAGTGGTGGGCATCCGCCCGGGGGAAAAGCTGCACGAGTTGATGATCCCGCTGGATGATGCGCGCATGACCCTGGAGTTTGACGATCATTTCACCATCGTTCCCTCGATCCGTTTCAACCACACGGATGTCGATTTTGCAGTCGATCGCATCGGTGAAGCCGGTCGCTGGGTTGCCGAGGACTTCGAGTACCGTTCCGACACCAATCCTGCCTTCCTCACGGCGCAACAGCTGGCCGACCTGCACCCAGGGCTGCCGGTGTGATTCCCTACGGGCGGCAGAACATCGATGCGTCTGACATCGCCGCAGTGATCGAGGTGCTGCAGTCCGACTGGTTGACCCAGGGGCCGCTGATCGAACGCTTCGAACATGCCATTGCCCAGCGTTGTGGTGCAGACCATGCGGTGGCCGTGTGCAACGCTACCGCCGGCCTGCACCTGGCCTGCCTTGCCGCGGGTCTGGGCAGCGGGGACTGGCTGTGGACCAGCCCGATCAGTTTCGTCGCTTCGGCGAACTGCGGGCGCTATTGCGGGGCCAACGTGGACTTCGTCGACATCGACCCGCATACCTGGACCCTCGATCCCGCTGCGCTCGCACTGAAGCTTGCCGAGGCCGCCCGCCAAGGGCGCCTGCCCAAGGTGGTGGTCGCCGTGGCATTCGCCGGTCAGAGCGCCGACATGCGGGCGATCGCGGCGCTGGCCCGGCAGTATGGCTTCACGCTGATCGAGGATGCGGCCCACGCGGTCGGTGCACGCTATGCCGGCAACCCGGTTGGCTGCGGCGAATTCGCCGATATGACAGTGTTCAGTTTCCACCCGGTGAAGATCATTACCACCGGCGAAGGCGGCATGGTCCTCAGCAATCGGGCCGACCTTGACCGGCGCCTGCGTCTGCTGCGCAGCCACGGCATCACCCGTGACTCCAGCCAGATGACCGAAGCGAGCCATGGTGCCTGGTACTACCAGCAGCTCGAGCTGGGGCTCAATTACCGTATCACCGACCTGCAGGCAGCCCTGGGGCTTTCCCAGCTGACCCGGCTGGATGCGTTTCTCTCCCGCCGTCGCGAGCTGGCGGCCCGCTACCAGCGCTTGCTGGCGCCATTGCCGGTCACGGTCCAGCAGCCCCAGGTGCAGGCCGAATCCGCCTGGCATCTGTTCGTAGTGCGCCTGCAGGGTGATCGCATACAGCGTTCGCAGCGAGAGGTCTTCGATGGGATGCGGGCTGCGGGGGTCGGGGTCAATCTTCATTACATCCCGATTCACCTGCAACCGTATTACCGCGAACTGGGCTTCAAGCCTGGGGACTTTCCCCAGGCCGAAGGCTATTACGCACAAGCCCTGAGCCTGCCCTTGTATCCGGACCTGAGCGAGGCGCAGCAGGATCATGTGATCGACACCTTGCGCGGCCTGCTGGAACCGCACGCATGACTGGGTGCATGGAACGCAACGTCGCGATCATTCCAGCCCGCGGGGGTAGCAAGCGGATCCCGCGCAAGAACCTCAAGGCGTTTGCGGGGCTGCCGATCATCGCCCATTCGATTCGCGTGGCACTTGCCAGTGGCTTGTTCGATCAGGTGGTGGTCAGCACTGACGACCCGGAAATCGAGGCGGTGGCGCGGGAGCATGGCGCGCAGGTGCCGTTTCGCCGCCCCGCGCACCTGGCTGACGACCATGCGACCACCCACGCGGTCATCAGCCATGCCCTGGAGATGCTGACCCGCCAGGGCCAGGTGCTGAGCCATGCCTGTTGCATCTATGCCACTGCGCCTTTCCTGCAGCAGCGCTTCCTGCACGAGGGGCTGGCACTGCTGCGGCAGCACCCTGAGCGTGCTTTCGCCTTCTCGGTGAGCGGTTTCGGCTTCCCTGTCCAGCGGGCGCTGACGCTGGATGCCGAGGGCGCGCTGGTGCCCCTGAATCCGCAGTATCGCGAGACCCGGTCGCAGGACCTGGCGCCGGCTTACCAGGATGCCGGCCAGTTCTACTGGGGGCGGGTGGAGGCCTGGTTGCAGAACGAGGTGCTGTATTCCGAGCGCAGCTTGCCAGTGATCCTTCCCCGGCACCTGGTGCAGGACATCGATACCGAGGACGACTGGTTGCGCGCGCAGTACCTGTACGCAGCGCTCAAGGCAGGAGGAGAGCTGGAATCATGAAGGTGCTGTTGCGGGCTGACGCGTCTTCATCCATCGGTATCGGCCACACGGCGCGTTGCCTGACGCTGGCCCAGGCGTTGCGTGCACAGGGGGCGCAGGTCAGTTTTGCCTGTTGCCTGCTGGACGGCCACCGCCGAGCTGCCATCGAGCAGGAGGGCTTCGAGGTCTTTGCCTGGCCGCAGCCCGAGCAGGCGCCGGGCATCGAAGGCTGGGCGGCGGACATCGCTGCGCTGCGCGCCGTGTTGCCTGCAAATGCCGGGTTTGACTGGGTGATCGTCGATCATTACGCCCTGGACGCGCGCTGGGAGCAGGCTGCCCGGGTATTCGCCCGGCGAATCGCGGTCATCGATGACCTGGCCGACCGCGATCATGCGGCCGACCTGCTGCTGGATCAGAATTTCGGCGCCAGCGAGGCGCGCTACGCGCCCTTGCTTGCACCGACGTGCCGGCGTTTGCTGGGGCCTCGATATGCACTGGTTCGACCCGAGTTCCAGAGGGCGGTGAGTTCGCCGCCACAGCAGGCACGCCGGGTGTTGGTCAGCTTCGGTGGTTTCGACGTGGCCGGCATGCTACCGCGGACGTTGCAAGCGCTGGCCGGGCTGCAAGGGCTGCAGGTGACCTGCATCGCCGGGCTCAATCATGCCCATGGCGAGCTGTTGCGCCAGTTGTGCGCCGGGCAGCCAGGCTGGGAGCTGCATGACTTTGTCGATGACATGCCGGCACGGATGGCTGCGGCGCACCTGTTCATCGGCGCTGCTGGCGGCACCACCTGGGAGCGCGCCGCGCTGGGTTTGCCGAGCCTGTGCGTCAGCGTGGCGGACAACCAGCGAACCGGTGCCGAGGCCATGGCGCGGGCGGGCATGCACCTTTATCTGGGTGAGGCCGGGCAGGTCGACGTGGCGGCGCTGCGCCAGGCGATTGCCTTGCTGCTGGGTAACCAGGCGCTGCGCCAGTGCTTCGCCGAACGCAGTCGTACCCTGGTCGATGGCCGCGGTGCGCAGCGGGTGGCGGTAGCCCTGCTGGGCGAGCAACTGGTGCTGCGCCCGGCCCGTAATGAAGACGCGCGACTGCTGTTCGACGGGCGCGACGCACCCGAGGTACGGCGCCGTTCGCAGCAGGGGCAAGCGTTGCACTGGCCCGATCATCAAGCCTGGCTGGCCGCGACCTTGGCCGACCGGCAGCGCCTGCTGCTGATCGCCGAAACCACCGACGGGCCGGTCGGCAGCGTGCGCTACGACCGCCTGCCGGGCCGGCGTGCGCGAGTGTCGCTGTACCTCTTTGCGGGGCGTTTCGGCCTGGGCTGGGGCAGGGTGCTGCTCGCCCGTGGCGAGGCCTGCGCACGTGAACGATGGCCGGACCTTGAGGTGATCGAAGCCCAGGTGCTGCCAGACAATCAGGCGTCATTGCAATTATTCGCGGGTGCCGGCTTCGTGCAGTCGCCGTGCTCGTTCGAGCGGGTTTTCCAGGAGTAGCCCATGCACAGTTTCAACATCGGCCACCGCCTTGTCGGCGCGGACCAGCCACCGCTGGTGATTGCGGAGATGAGCGGCAATCACAACCAGTCGCTGGCACGCGCCCTGGAGATCGTCGAGGCGGCCGCTGCTGCGGGTGCCCATGCACTGAAGTTGCAGACCTACACCGCCGACACCATGACCCTGGACCTGGCCCATGGCGAGTTCTTCATCGCCGACCCTGGCAGCCTCTGGCAGGGTTCGTCGCTTTACGCGCTTTACCAGAAGGCCCATACCCCATGGGAATGGCATCGGCCAATCTTCGAACGTGCCCGTGAACTGGGCATGCTGGCATTTTCCACGCCGTTCGACGAAACCTCGGTGGACTTCCTGGAAAGCCTGGACGTGCCGGCCTACAAGATCGCCAGTTTCGAGAACACCGACCTGCCGCTGATCCGCAGGGTGGCGGCCACTGGCAAGCCGTTGATCATCTCCACTGGCATGGCCAGCCTGGCGGAGCTCGAGCGTACCGTTGAGGTGGCGCGGGAGGCCGGGTGTCGCGATCTGGTGCTGCTCAAGTGCACCAGCACCTACCCGGCGAGCCCGCACAATAGCAACGTGCTGACCATCCCGCACATGCGCGAGCTGTTCGGCTGCCAGGTCGGGCTGTCGGATCACTCGCTGGGGGTCGGCGTGGCCGTGGCGGCGGTGGCCCTGGGCGCCACGGTGGTGGAAAAGCACTTCACCCTCGACCGCAGCGAGGGTGGCGTGGATGCGGCGTTCTCCCTGGAACCCACGGAAATGGCCGCGCTGGTGCAGGAAACCGAGCGCGGCTGGCAGGCGCTGGGGCGGGTTTACTATGGCGCGACTCAGGCCGAGCAGGCTTCGCGACGCTTCCGGCGCTCGCTGTATGTGGTGCGTGACATGGCCGCAGGCGAGGTCTTCGACCGCAGCAATGTGCGCGCCATCCGCCCAGGCCTGGGGCTGGCGCCAGGGCATCTGGACGCGGTGCTAGGGCGCAAGGCCCGGCAACCGCTCAAGCGTGGCACGGCACTGGACTGGTCGCTGCTCGACTGAAGCACGCCCCGATCGGGGCATGTTCCCCTGGGCAGGTGAGCCCGCTAGCACAATGTCGAGGTGACTCACCTGGGCAAAATGTGCGATTGTCTGGAAATATTCGTGACCTATCGGTCAGAGCGGGCATCTCCCTCTGTAACCGTAAATGGGGCCGGCGTGCCAATCGTCGCTTGCCTGCCCCGCCTGCTGCCGATCCACCCGGCGGCAGGCCCCGTTATTCTGGCGCTGCTCGAGTCATCCGGGCGGCGGTATTGAGCTGTTTTTTTTTGGGAAGCCATGATGATCGGCATTAAAAGCATCGCGAGCTATGTGCCCGCTTCCGGCCTGGACAACTATGTGCAAGGCGCGAAATTCGGCAAGGACGAAGCGTTCATGTTCGGCAAGATCGGCGCGAGCTTCCTGCCACGCAAGGACGCTGAGCAGGAAACTTCCGATCTGTGCGTGGAGGCGGTCAACAACCTGTTCGCCGCCAACCCGCAACTCAAGCGTGAGTCGATCGATGCGCTGATCGTCGTTACCCAGAATGGCGACGAGGAAGGCTTGCCGCACACCGCTGCCATCGTCCAGCACAAGCTCGGCCTGCCGACCCATGTTGCGGCCTTCGACATTTCCCTGGGGTGCTCCGGCTACGTCTATGGCATTTATGCGCTCAAGGGCTTCATGGAGGCCACTGGCCTGAAGAATGGCCTGCTGGTGACCGCCGACCCGTATTCCAAGATCGTCAACCCGGAAGACCGCAATACCACCATGCTGTTCGGCGACGCCGCTACCGCCACCTGGATGGGTGAGGATGCCACCTGGCAGCTGGGCAAGTCGAAGTTCGGCACCGACGGCGCCGGCGCACCACACCTGAAAGTGACCGATGGCGAGTTCTACATGAACGGTCGTCAGGTGTTCAACTTCGCCCTGATCAAGGTGCCGGCGCACCTGCACGAGCTGCTGGGCGAGTCGGGCCTGGAAAACAAGGATATCGACGCTTTCTGCATCCACCAGGGCAGTGCGGCGATCGTCGATGCCGTGGCGCGGCGCTTCGAGGAAGACCCGGAAAAATCCCAGGCCGACAAGTTCGTCAAGGACATGCTGGAGACCGGTAACACTGTATCCTCCAGCGTTCCGCTGCTGCTGCAGAAGCATATGTTCGACGGTAACTGGAAGCGTGTGGCCATCAGCGGCTTCGGCGTCGGCCTGTCTTGGGGTTCGGCGATTCTGTACAAGGCTGAATAACCCCCGCCATTAGGTTACCCTTCGGTGTTTCGCAGGTAAGGGAAGCTCAACCCATGAGCGAGTTTTTCCAGCGTAACGCTGAAGTACTGCAGCGCCGCTGGCCGGCGCTGCTGGAGCGCCTGCTGGTTGAGGCAGGCGAGGCCCTCGAGGTCGAGCTGGTGGAGGGCCTGGGGTCTACCCTGAGCGTATCCGGCATCCAGCTCACCAGCCGTCACGACCGGTTGGCAGAAGCGCGCCTGCAGGCGCAAAGCCTGCCGGCAGGCAGTTCCACCGTGCATCTCTATGGCGCTGGCCTGGGTGATCTGCAGCGCGTACTGCTGGAGCGGCCAGAGCTCGACCGGCTGCAGCTGCATCTGCTCAATGGCGCCTTGTTCCACCTGGTGCTGCAATTGCTCGATCAGTCCGACTGGCTGGCCGACCCCCGGGTCGAGTTGACCTACGCGGCTGACAGCCTGGAAATTGCCCTGCCGTTCTTCGCCTTGCCCTCCGAGTTGGTGCTGGCCGATGACTTCAATGCGAAGATTCGCGATCGACTGGTCAGCGAGGCGCACCTGGCAGACAACAACCGCGCCTTCGATGTGGCCGATCCGCGCCTTCAGCAACTGCTTGAAGACAGCTTGCCGCTGCTGCGTCAGGACCCTGATGTGGCAGCGCTGTTCGCGACCCAGGCGGGGCGTGACTGCTACGTGATCGCCACGGGGCCGAGCCTGGCCGCGCACCTGCCGGCCCTGGCAAGGGTGTGTGCGCAGGCCGAGCGGCCGCTGTTCATTTGTGTCGATACCGCCTACCTGCCACTGCTGCGCGCCGGCATCCAGCCGGACATCGTGGTCAGCGTCGACCACAAGATCCGCATCCATCACTTGCCGCCGGACGACTCGGCGGCAACCACCCTGGTGTATATGCCGATGCTGGATGTCGAGCTGCTCGGCAACTGGCGCGGACCGCGCTACAGCGCCTACTCCAGCAGTGCGTTGTATGCCCGGGTGCGTGAAGCGATACCGCGCGCCGAACTGTTCGTGGGCGGCAGTGTGATTCACCCGGCGACGGACCTGGCGGTGAAGATGGGGGCGAGCAGCATTACCTTGTTCGGCGCAGATTTCGCCTTCCCTGGCGACCGCACCCATACCGGCTGGGGCGATGGTGTGCTCGGCCCGGCCATTTCGGCGTCCCGTCACTGGGTGCTGGATGGCCATGGCCGGCGGGTGCGTACCCAGCTGAACTTCCGCGGCTACCTGGTCGAGCTGGAGCGGTTCATCGCGCATCATCCTCACGTGAGGTTCTACAACACCAGTCGGGCCGGCGCACTGATAGCCGGTACCGCCTACGACCCGGTTTTCTGCCCATGAATGCCACCAGTTACTGTACCGCTGCCCGTGAATGCGCCGCGCTGTTCCGTCTAGGGCGGGATGTGGAGGGGGCGTTGCGTATGGTTGATCTGTTCGATCAGGTACTGCCGTTGTTCGATTCTCAGGCGGGTGCGGTGGTTGTGCAGGCCATGTTCGATGCGCAGCAACGCCAGGACTGGCTGGCACTGGCCGACTACCTCGAATACGAACTGTGCCACCTGATCGAGCAGGCCCCCTCGCACTGAATGTGATCTGCGTCACATTATGCCTGCGGCCGTCGCGCCGCAGGGGTGGGCTGCAAAGCCCGGATTGCAAGGGGTGGCGCCGTGATGGCATTTTTTTTTGAAAAACCCCTAAAGCAACTTGCAAACCCGACGATAACCATTACGAAGGTTCTCTAGGCCACACCCGGCGGATGCCAGGGCCGGAAGCCGTAGTATCCATCCAACGAGGAATTCGTCATGGCATTAACCGTAAACACCAACACCACTTCGCTGGGCGTGCAGAAGAACCTGAACAAAGCTTCCGACGCTCTGGGCACTTCGATGACCCGTCTGTCCTCGGGCCTGCGCATCAACAGCGCCAAGGACGACGCCGCCGGCCAGCAGATCGCTACCAAGCTGCAGACCATGGTCACCGGTACCACCGTTGCCATCAAGAACGCCAACGACGGTAACTCGATCACCCAGACCGCTGAAGGCGCTCTGTCGGAAATCACCAACATCCTGCAGCGTATGCGTGAGCTGGCTCTGCAAGCTCGAAACGACTCGAACGGCACCACTGAACGTGCCGCTCTGAACAAAGAGTTCGCTGCCAAGTCCGACGAAATCACCCGTATCGCTTCGTCCACCACCTACGGCACCAGCAAGCAACTGCTGGACGGTTCGGCTGGCGACATGGAGTTCCAGGTTGGCGCGATGACTGGCTCCAGCCAGACCCTGACCGTTTCCCTGAGCACCTCGTTCGCAGCTTCGACCCTGGGTGTTGGCACCGGTACCCTGGCGATTTCGGGTACTACCGATGCCGCCGTCCACACCGCGGCTGACGCTGCTATCGACGCAATCGACACCGCTCTGCAGACCGTGAACGACACCAAGTCGGACCTGGGTGCCATCCAGAACCGCTTCCAGTCGACCATCAACAACCTGCAAAGCATGAACGAGAACTCGGCTGCCGCCATGGGCCGTGTTCAAGACACCGACTTCGCCGCAGAAACCGCTCAGCTGACCAAGCAGCAAACCCTGCAGCAAGCGTCGACCGCAGTTCTGGCCCAGGCCAACCAACTGCCATCCGCCGTACTGAAACTGCTTCAGTAATAGCGTGATGCAATCAGCGAGAGGGTGCCTGCGCACTCTCTCGCTTTTTACTTTCAGAGGTGATGCACGATGGACATAAGCGTAAAGTCGAGCCCGTCGTATCCGTTGTCGTCGGTAGCCGGCAACGTGCACAAGGATGATGCGGTCCCTAATACCTTCGGGCAGGTCCGCGATGCATCGCAGCTACAAGACGCTACAGCCTCCGGTAACGAGGCCGAGCTACACTCGGCCGTGAAGGAAATACAGGATTTCGTCCAGTCGTTGCAGCGCAACCTGGAATTTTCGGTGGATGATTCCACCGGCACTTGGGTCGTCAAGGTGGTCGCCCGCGACAGCGGTGAAGTGATTCGCCAGATCCCCTCGGAAACCGCGCTGGAGCTGGCCCGCAGCCTGCAGGGTGCCAACAGCGTGCTTTTCGATATCAAGGCCTGACGGCTGGCCGACCGATTCGCGCTCTCTGGTGCAGGGCGGTTGAGCTTGTTGGTATTTACCAGATAAGGAGTTTGTAATGGCAAGTCCAATTCTACCGAGTTTGGGGCTGGGTTCCGGTCTCGATACTACGGCCATTGTGAAGGCCCTGGTTGATGCCGAGAAAACCCCCAAGCAGAGTCAGCTCGACCGTCGTACCTCGGCCAACACGGCGTCGATTTCGGCGGTGGGTGGTATCAAGAGCGCATTGGCGGCTTTCAAGTCTGCGCTGGACAAGCTCAACAGCAGCGACACCCCGGCTTTTCTGGGGTCGGTGGCTACCAGCTCCAACGACAAGACGGTCAAGGCCACGGCTGGCAGCTCGGCGGTCAATGGCAGCTATTCGGTGCAGGTATCGCAACTGGCTACCGCCTCGCGGGTGGCCAGTGATCGTTACACCGACAGCAGTTCGGTGGTATCCGCCAGTGGCGGTACCCTGACCCTGACCCAGAACGGCGCCAGCGTCGATGTCACCATCCCGGCCGGTGCCACGCTGCAGCAGACCCGTGATGCCATCAACGCCCAGGCCACTGCCAAGGGCTTCACTGCCAACATCGTCAACGATGGGCAGGGCTCGCGCCTGGTGTTGAGCTCCGACACCATGGGCAAGGATTCGGACATCTCCGTGTCTGGCGTGATGACCATCAGTCCGGCTGCCGAGATGACCGCTGCCGGTGGCGCTGGTCGCATTGGCGAGCTGGCCAAGGACGCCGAGTTCAACATCGATGGCATGGCGCTTACCAGCAAGTCGAACAAGGTCGACAACGCGATCAGCGGCATGACCTTCGAACTGCTGGCCACGACAGACACCATGTCGTCGGTGTCGATCGGCGTGACCGCCAACACCGATGGCCTGAAGGCCTCCGTGCAGTCTTTCGTCGATGCCTACAACGCACTGGTCCTGAACATCAACAGCGTCAGCAAGGCCGTGCAGAACACCGATGGCACCTGGTCCACCCCGGCGCTGGCGGGTGACTCTGCAGTGAGCGGCATGTTGACTGCGCTGCGCAATGAGCTGGTGGTGCCGTCGACGTCAGGTTCCGGGCAGCTGACCGTGATGTCGCAGCTGGGTATCAATACCTCCCAGGCCAGCGGTATGCTGGAGTTCGACGCCACCAAGTTCACCAAGGCCATTACCGACCAGAAGCTCGGTGGCGAGGTGCAGAACCTGTTCAATGGTGATGGCGGCATGCTGGATCGCCTGACCAAGGCCATGGAGCCGTACTCGACGAGCGGCGGTGTTCTGGATACCCGCAGCAAGTCGCTGGAGTCGGCGAAGAAGTCGCTGGAGTTGGAGCAATCCTCGCTCGATGCGCGCATCAAGGACCTCGAGGCTTCGTTGACCAAGAAGTACAACAACATGGACACCCTGGTCGGCCAGCTGAACTCCCAGCGCGACACCGTGACGTCCATTTTCGAGGCAATGGCGGCCCAGCAGAAGAACTCCTGACAGGCTAGGGCCTGATCGGCCCGGCATCGCCCGAGTGCTGCTCGAGGTTGAAAGGCCAACGCCAAAAGCCCGACGAAGCGTGACGCTCCGTCGGGCTTTTTGTATGCTCGCTAAAGTTTTTTGACGCCGCGCCGATAGCCCGGTCATACAGTAACCCCCGTGGTGACGAGGTACCCATGAATCCAATGTTAGCCCTTCGGCAGTACCAGAAGATTGGCGCCCAGGCGCAGACCTCCGAAGCGAGCCCGCATCGTCTGGTGCAACTGCTGATGGAAGGCGGCCTGGACCGCATTGCCCAGGCGAGCGGTGCGATGCAGCGCAAGGATATTGCTGGCAAGGGTATCGCCATCGGCAAGGCCATCGCCATCATCGGCGGGCTGCGTGATGGCCTGGACCGCGACAACATGACCGAAGACCTCAATCGCCTCGACAGCCTGTACTTGTACATGACGCGTCGCCTGAGCGAGGCCAACATGAAGAATGATCCGGCGATCCTCGATGAAGTCAGGGATCTGTTGATCACTGTCAAGGAAGGCTGGGACGCCATCGGCGCACAGTAGGAGGGTGTATGAGCAAGGTGATCGAGCGTATCGAGCAGACCCGCGACGAGTTGCTCGCGGCGTTGGCCAGCCGCGACTGGCAGGCGGTCGGTGAGCTTGACCTTGCGTGCCGTGTTTGTGTCGAGGATGTGCTGGCCGAAGCGCTCAGCAATGAGGCCGCGGTGCGTTCGAGTCTGGAGGAGTTGCTCGTGGTCTACGGGCAATTGATTGATGTTGCAAGTAGCGAGCGTCAATCAATAGTCGACGAGATGACACAAATCCGTCAGGCGAAAAATGCCGCTAAGGTATACCATCTGTTCACCTGACCACGGATGTGCAAAAAGCCGGGCGCCATTAATTTGACTGCATCGGCTTTTTTGACTTTACTAGTGGCTGTTTTCGAATTCCAGACGTCCGAACACTGACCATTCAGTCGGAGATGTCGAGCATGCCCTGAAAAGGGCGCCGATATGACTAGGGAAGTTGCTATTGCATGTGGCGTGAAACCAAGATTCTCCTGATCGATGACGACAGTGCACGCCGCCGCGATCTGGCGGTGGTCCTGAACTTTCTCGGTGAAGAAAACCTCCCTTGCTCCAGCCAGGATTGGCAGCAAGTCGTAGGGAGCCTGTCTTCGAGTCGTGAAGTGCTCTGCGTGCTGATCGGTACCGTCAATGCCCCGGGCAGTGTCCTTGGGTTGCTTAAGACAGTGGCTGGGTGGGATGAGTTCCTTCCGGTTTTGCTGATTGGTGAAATTTCTTCTGTGGAGTTCCCGGAAGAGCTTCGCCGTCGGGTCCTGTCCAACCTCGAAATGCCGCCGAGCTACAGCCAGTTGCTCGATTCGCTGCACCGTGCCCAGGTCTATCGCGAGATGTACGACCAGGCCCGGGAGCGCGGTCGTCAGCGCGAGCCCAACCTGTTCCGCAGCCTGGTCGGCACCAGCCGTGCCATCCAGCACGTGCGGCAGATGATGCAGCAGGTGGCCGATACCGACGCCAGCGTGTTGATCCTTGGCGAGTCCGGCACTGGCAAGGAGGTGGTCGCGCGCAACCTGCACTACCACTCCAAGCGCCGCGAAGCGCCGTTCGTGCCGGTCAACTGTGGGGCGATCCCTGCCGAATTGCTGGAAAGCGAACTGTTCGGCCATGAGAAGGGCGCCTTCACCGGCGCGATCACCAGCCGAGCCGGGCGCTTCGAGCTGGCCAATGGCGGTACGCTGTTCCTCGACGAGATCGGCGACATGCCGTTGCCGATGCAGGTCAAGCTGCTGCGTGTGCTGCAGGAGCGTACCTTCGAGCGCGTGGGCAGCAACAAGACCCAGAGCATCGACGTGCGCATCATTGCGGCGACCCACAAGAACCTCGAAACCATGATCGAGGGTGGGACGTTCCGCGAAGACCTGTATTACCGCCTCAATGTGTTCCCGATCGAGATGGCGCCACTGCGCGAGCGGGTGGAAGACATCCCGTTGCTGATGAACGAGCTGATCTCGCGCATGGAGCACGAGAAGCGCGGTTCGATCCGCTTCAACTCCGCCTCGATCATGTCGCTGTGCCGGCATGGCTGGCCGGGCAACGTGCGGGAGCTGGCCAACCTGGTCGAGCGCATGGCGATCATGCATCCGTATGGGGTGATCGGGGTGTCGGAGCTGCCGAAGAAGTTCCGTTACATCGATGACGAGGACGAGCAGCTGGTCGACAGCCTGCGCAGCGACCTCGAAGAGCGCGTGGCGATCAATGGCCATGCGCCGAACTTCAGCAATCATGCGATGTTGCCGCCGGAGGGCCTGGACCTGAAGGACTACCTCGGTAGCCTCGAGCAGGGCCTGATCCAGCAGGCGCTGGACGATGCCAACGGTATCGTTGCGCGGGCGGCTGAACGTTTGCGCATTCGCCGGACCACACTGGTCGAGAAGATGCGCAAATACGGCATGAGCCGCCAGGGTGGCGAGGATCAGGCGGAAGACTGATTGCGCTTGGGGTGTAGGGCTTGAGGTTGATGTTGGGGCGTAGATCCAGCGCCGCCCGCGCGGCGCATCGCGGATAAATCCGCTCCTACATCTGTTTCGGGCCAGTCACTCCTGTGAAGCCAACAGGGACCGCCTTGTTGGCATGGCGATGCATCTCGCTGGGCGCTGATGCCGCCCCACCTGTCTCCAGTCATGCGCCAAGGCTGACCCTGTCGGCGGCACAGGATGGATTGGCCCGAAACAGATGTAGGAGCGGATTTATCCGCGATGCGCCGCGCGGGCGGCGCTCGATCTACGCCCCACCACAGGGCTAAAGCCATCCACTCTCAGCCAATCCCCCATCCCCGGCACGGCTATTGCTACACCCCTGGCAACACACCGTTTTTATGACGGTCAGCCACGCGAGAGAGCACGATGCCCCAGGCCGCCCACTTTTCCCGAGTCCCTGATCCGCAGGGGCGTACCCTGGTCGAACAGGAGAGTCGACAGGGGCTGGACCAGGCATTCGCCCTGTTCGATCAGGTGTCCTCCCAGCTCAACCAGTCCTACAGCATGCTCGAAGCCCGTGTCAGTGAGCTCAAGGGCGAGCTGGCGGTGGTCGGCGCGCAGCGCATGGCCGAGCTGAACGAAAAGGAGCGCCTGGCCAACCGCTTGCAGAACCTGCTCGATCTGCTGCCGGGCGGGGTGATCGTGATCGACGACCAGGGCCGGGTGCGTGAAGCCAACCCGGCAGCCTGCCAGTTGCTCGGCGAGCCCCTGATCGGCCAGCTGTGGCGCCAGGTGATCGCGCGCAGCTTCGCCCCGCGCAAGGACGACGGCCATGAGGTCTCGCTACGCGATGGCCGCCGCCTGTCCATCGCTACCCGCTCGCTGGATGCCGAGCCCGGCCAGCTGGTGCTGCTCAATGACCTGACTGAAACCCGCCGTCTGCAAGACCAGCTGGCCCGGCATGAGCGCTTGTCTTCGCTCGGGCGCATGGTCGCCTCGCTGGCGCACCAGATCCGCACGCCGCTGTCGGCGGCCATGCTCTATGCCAGCCACCTGGCCGATGGCGAGCGCGAGCTCGCGCCAGAAACCCGCCAGCGCTTCGCCGGCAGCCTCAAAGAGCGCCTGCATGAGCTGGAGCACCAGGTGCGCGACATGCTGGTGTTTGCCCGTGGTGAACTGCCGCTGGGTGATCGTTTGACCCCCAAGGCCCTGTTCCAGGCGCTGCAGCAAGCGGCTCAGCCCCACGTGCAAGGGCATGCTGTGCGCTGGCAGTGTGACAGTCATCTGGGCGAGTTGCTGTGCAATCGCGACACCCTGGTCGGCGCCTTGCTCAACGTGGTCGAGAACGCCTTGCAGGCCAGTGACAGCCCGGCGCGGCTGAAGGTGCACCTGTTCCGCCGGGAACGTACCTTGCACCTGAACATCAGCGATGCGGGCAGTGGCATCGATGCCGAATTGCTGGGGCGTCTGGGCGAACCGTTCTTGACTACCAAAGCCACTGGCACCGGGCTTGGGCTGGCGGTGGTCAAGGCTGTGGTGCGTGCGCACCAAGGCAAGCTGCAGCTGCGCTCGAAGGTCGGGCGTGGCACCTGTGTAAAAGTTGAGCTGCCGTTGATCGACGGGCAGGCAGCGGAGGTCGTGTGATGGCAATCAAGGTGCTGCTGGTCGAGGACGACCGCGTCTTGCGCCAGGCGCTGGGCGATACCCTGGAGATCGGCGGCTTTGCCTTCGATGCGGTCGGCAGTGCCGAGGAGGCGCTGGAGGCAGTGCTGGGCGAGGCTTACAGCCTGGTGGTCAGCGACGTGAACATGCCGGGTATGGATGGGCATGAGTTGTTGGCCCAGCTGCGACGGCACCATCCACAGTTGCCGGTGTTGCTGATGACCGCCCACGCGGCCGTCGAGCGCGCGGTGCAGGCCATGCGTGAGGGGGCTGTAGATTACCTGGTCAAGCCGTTCGAGCCCAAGGCGTTGCTGAGCCTGGTCGAGCGCCATGCCGCCGGGCGCCTGACCGCAGCCGACAACGAGGGGCCGGTGGCGTGCGAGGCCGCCAGCCGGCAGCTGCTGGAGCTGGCAGCGCGTGTGGCCCGCAGCGACTCGACCGTGCTCATTTCCGGCGAGTCGGGTACCGGCAAGGAAGTATTGGCGCGCTACATCCATCAGCAGTCGCCGCGGGCGGCGCAGCCATTCGTTGCGATCAACTGCGCGGCGATCCCGGACAACATGCTCGAGGCCACGCTGTTCGGCCACGAGAAGGGCGCCTTCACGGGGGCCATCGCTGCCCAGGCCGGCAAGTTCGAGCAGGCCGAGGGCGGCACCTTGCTGCTCGACGAGATCTCCGAGATGCCCCTTGGCCTGCAGGCCAAGTTGTTGCGGGTGCTGCAGGAGCGCGAGGTGGAGCGGGTCGGTGGGCGCAAGCCGATCGCCCTGGACATCCGCGTGCTGGCTACCAGCAACCGCGACATGGCAGGCGAAGTGGCGGCGGGGCGCTTCCGCGAAGACCTGTATTACCGCCTTTCGGTGTTCCCGCTGGCCTGGCAACCGCTGCGCGAGCGTGCTGGCGATATCCTGCCGCTGGCCGAGCGCTTGCTCGCTCGCCACGTGGCGAAGATGAAGCATGCGCCGGTGCGGCTGTCTGCTGGGGCGCGTGCCTGCCTGCAGGCGCATGCCTGGCCGGGCAACGTGCGCGAGCTGGACAATGCTGTGCAGCGGGCGCTGATCCTGCAGCAGGGCGGGGTGATCGAGGCGGCAGATTTCTGTCTGGCAGGCGCCATTCCATTGTCGGCTGCAGGGGTTGCCGCTGTATCGCCATCGCCTGCACAGGTGCCGCTGGACGCCGGTGGCCTGGGTGACGACATGCGTCGCCATGAGTTTCAGATGATCATCGACACCCTGCGCGCCGAGCGTGGGCGGCGCAAGGAAGCTGCCGAAAAACTGGGCATCAGCCCGCGTACCTTGCGCTACAAGCTGGCGCAGATGCGTGATGCCGGGCTCGATGTGGAAGCCAGCCTGTTCGGCTGAAACAGTCATTTATAGGTTTGCGGGGCGGGCTGGCACATGAGTTGCTAGTTCAGCGCTATCCGCCGCATGAGTGTCAAAAAAATGCGGCCGCCGGAGAGAGAAGGTCATGAGCCAAGGTGTTGAATTCAATCGTCTGATGTTGGACATGCGGGCCATGCAGGCCGATGCCATGTCGTT
>Ga0153918_1000147_pt1 | contig 52449 bp, 42 predicted proteins | sample TSFL002MetaG_FD_104687 | JGI IMG/M metagenome (GOLD analysis project Ga0153918, IMG submission 104687) | Attine ant fungus gardens microbial communities from Florida, USA - TSFL002 MetaG | ecosystem: Host-associated > Fungi > Mycelium > Unclassified | place: USA: Florida, Paynes Creek Historic... | reverse complement strand
GGCTGAAAATCGCCGAAGCGTTTACGGAAGGCCGGGGCGACGCGCATGGATGCGCGGCGAGGGCGGCTTTACATGGACGTTTCATCCGCCCGTCCCCGATTAGCCTGGAGCAAACGCTGAGGGTCACCGCGAAGCGGCGATTTTCTTGCCGGGAGCCCGGGTCGCCAGGGTAGCGGCGGTGAGCTACCCTGGCACGTTCACGTGTAAAGTGCTGACAGAGTAGCAAGGAACATAAAGTGAACGGAATAACCACCGAAGCCGTATATTCCCCCTCACCCCAGCCCTCTCCCCAAAAAGGAGAGGGAGCCGTCCGTGCTAGTATGAGCTCCCCCACCGGGATATGGAGAAAACCAAAATCACCGCTCTCTCAGCGCCTCTTTCGCCCGGTTAAACGGCTTAATCATATAATCCAGCACGGTTTTTTCGCCGGTTTTGATATCCACCGTGGCAATCATCCCTGGCACAATCGAAAAATGCCTTCCCGCTTTATTGACCAGAAAATCCTGGCTGGTGCGGATAAACACCCGGTAATAAAACACTTCCGGTTTGGCTTCGTCCTGAATGGTGTCCGGGGAGATGGTTTCCACCACCCCGTGCAAACCACCGTAAATGGCGTAGTCATAGGCGGTTATCTTCACCAGTGCTTTTTGCCCGGGGTGAATAAAGGCGATGTCACGCGGCGAGAGGCGGGTTTCAATCAGCAGATGATCGTCCACCGGCACAATCTCCATCAGCTCGCCGTTTGGCGGGATTACGCCGCCGATGGTCGTGACTTTGATGTTTTTTACAATGCCGCGAACCGGGGAGCGTACCGTCAGACGGGTAACGGAATCCTCACGCCCTTTAAGAATGGCGGAGAGCATGTCCACTTCGGCATTGGCTTTTGACAGCGCCTCGCGCGCCTGTACGTAATACTGCGAGCGCACGTCTGTCAGCTTCAGTTCCAGGTCGCTTTTCTGCCGCTGAAGGCGCAGCACTTCTACGTGGCTGGCGGCACCGGTTTTTACCAGACGCTCCGTTATCGCCAGCTCTTTATTCGCCAGACTCAGGGCCGAGTTCAGTTCGCGCACGGTGTCTTCAAGCTGCGCGCGGCGGGATTTGTAGAGGTGGGTTTCGGTGGCGAGAAGGTCGGGCCAGGCTTTTAATGATTCAGGAAAAACCAGCGGCAGATCGTTCACTTCTGCGGTTAACCGCACGCTGGACGCCAGCGAGGCGCGGTAGCGGGCGGCGCTTTCCCCCACGTTGGACTCAGAACGGGTCGGATCGAGCCTTGCCAGTACCTGGCCCGCCTGAACCTGATCCCCTTCATGCACGCTCAGCCCGGCCAGGATCCCGCCATCGAGCGACTGCAATACCTGCTCGCGAGAGCTTGGGATTACTTTGCCGGTTCCGGTCGAGACTTCATCCAGCATCCCGAACCATGCCCACACGCCGGTGACGATAAACAGCAGAAGTGTCCACAGTACAATGCGCCGCGCACCGGAATAGCCGCTTTCCGAATCAAGCGTATTGTCCAGATCATCCATCGTTGCGGCATCATGCTGACTGGTTTTCATTTTTCCACTCCCGTCCGTTCGCCTGTTGCTGCATTCGGCTGTTGTTGAGGGCCTGCGCTTTCGGCGCATCCATGACCAGCATCCCTTCTTTCAGCACCACCACGCGCTCAACCAGTTCCAGTACGGGCACACGGTGCGTGGCAACAACCAGCGTGCGGTTGCCCAGCCACTGACTCAGGCGCTGAATAAACTCGCGTTCGGTATGTTCATCAAGGGAGGCGGTGGGTTCATCAAGCAGGACGATATTGGGATCGCGCAGGAGCATTCGCGCCAGCAAAATGGACTGCCGCTGACCGCCCGATAGTCCCACGCCATTTTCCATGATCGGGTAGTCCAGCCCTTTTGGCAGCTTCTGCACAAAGCTTGCCGCACCGCACATCTCCAGCACATTAACGATCTCTTCGTCGGTGGCGCGTGGCATTCCGAGCGTGATGTTCTCGCGCAGCGTGCCGTGGAATAACCGGGCATTCTGGGTCATAAAGCCCACGTTACGCCGCAGGTCGGCCACGTCCAGATGCGGCAGGCTGAGATTGTCCAGCCGCAGCTCGCCACTGGCCAGCTCCATGCCGCCCGCCAGCGCCTGTAGCAGCGTCGATTTGCCCGCGCCATTGCGCCCGAGGATTGCGATGCTTTCCCCGGGTTTGATCTCCAGGCGGTTGATGCGCAGCGCCATGCGCGGATCTTCTGGGTGGTAGCGAAACTGCGCCTGATCGAAAAGATAGTGCCCGCGCAGCACATCCTGGCGAATTGGGGTGTCTTCTCGCAGGTTTTCGGTGGGCAACTGCATGATGCTGTCCAGGCCCTCTTTGGCGGCTTTCACCTGCTGCCAGCGCGCCAGCACGCCGCACAGCGTGGCCATGGGGGCAATCATGCGCGAGGCCAGCATCGAGGCGGCAACCACGGAACCCGTGGTTAAGGAGCCTTCGATAACCATCGGTGCGCCAAAGACGATCACCCCGGCGTAGACCAGGCTCTGGATCGTCATCCCCCAGTTGATCAGCCCCTGGCTCAGCTCGCGGGTGCGCAGGCCAGATTCTGCGGTGATCTGGATGTAGCTGTTCCACTGTTGCAGGAAGCGGTTTTCCGCCTGCATCAGCTTGATGTCCTCCAGCCCCTGAACACTCTCGACCAGCACCGCATTACGCAGGGTGGATTCATGGGCCGATTGTTTGGCCAGCTCTGCCAGCTTTTTCTGCAACAAAATGCCGGGCAACACCATCAGCACGGCGGCGACTGGCGCAATCCATGCCAGCGGCGGGGCGATGATCGCCAGCACCACCACAAACAACAGGAAGAAGGGCAGGTCGACAATGGTGGAGATGGTCGACGAGGTGACCATTTCGCGGATCTGCTCCAGCTCGCGCAGCTGCGAGATAAAGCTGCCGGTGGAGCGAGGCACCGCGCTGTTACGCAGACGCAGTGCATGGCCGAAGACCCGGTCAGAGACGCGTAAATCGGCGCGTTTACCCAGCAGATCCATAATGTGCCCCCGGGCGATACGCAGCACAAAGCCAAACAGGGTGGCAATCAGCACGCCAATCGTCAGCACATACAGAGTGGGGTACGACTGGGCGGGGATCACCCGGTCATACACCTGCATCGAAAAGACCACGCCAGAAAGGGATAACAGGTTGATAAAGAGGGCCGCCAGCATCACCCAGGTGTAAGGGCGCAGGTCACGCATTACCAGCCGGTAGAGCCAGTCGGGGCGATACTTCGAAATATAGGCATCCACGCGGCTGTCTTTTAAGGCCGCCAGCGGGCGCAGGGCAGCAACATGGTGAATGGCGGGCAGCAACGCCTGAAGAGAAAGGCGGTTAGTTTGCGCCGTGCTGTCGATAAAACAGATCTCCAGCGTATCTTCGCCGTCAAAGGATTCAATGACGCCAATTTTTCCCTCTTTTAGCTCAACCACCAGCGGCAAACGCCAGCTGTTGATGGCGTCCTGCGTGGAGTGCAAAAGCTGGAACGAAAGCCCGGCTTCGCGCGCCAGCAGGGTGAGGGCCGTGATCATCGGTTTGCCGCTGAACCACGGGGCTCCAGCGACCAGCGCGCCGGGGGAACAGGCTACCCGGTAGTGATCGGCAACATGGCCAAATGCCTGGGCCCAGTGTGCCAGAGCCTGATCCGTAATCGGTTCGTTTTGCGATGGGTCGGTGTGTTTCATGGCTGGATCTCCACGGACTGGATCGTGCGGTTATCCAGGCTGAAGGCGTGGCGCATACGGCCCGTGTTGTACAGGCAGTTCAGCTGGAGCTGATGCAACTGGCCGAGCGTTTGCTGCTGGGTAAAACGCGCCTGATAGACCTCTTGTTCGGCGTTTAGCACGTCCAGCAGCGGGCGTGAGCCAAGCTCAAGATACTGTTGCTGGTAGAGCTCGCGGGTGCGCACGCTGAGCGTTTCCTGACGAGACTGGATCTGCAATGTGCTCAGCAGGCTCATTACCTGGCTACGCGACTCCAGCAGTTTTTGTCTGACGTCCAACCGCGTGCGCTGAATGGTGGACTGCGCCGCTTCAACCGCGTGTCCGGCTGCATTGCGCCGTGCGGTTAACCCGCCACCTTGATAGATAGGCATCTCGACTTTGACCCACGCGGAATACTGGGTGCGATCCAGCGAACCGTGTCCCGCATAGTTGTCATTCAGATAGTGGCGAACTTCCGGCTCCAGCGAGACGGTCGGGGTCATCTGGGCGTTGGCGTAGTCCAGGTTGGCCTGCGCGATATTCGCCTGCGCCCAGGCCGCCAGCACCGCAGGCACCAGCCGGTCATCGGGCTCGGCGATGTCGCAGCTGCGTTTCATTCTGTCCGGGAAATCATTGCTGATAGCGCCCAGACTATTCCAGCCCAGGTTGCTCATCAGCGTGGCGCGCGAGCTGTCCAGGTTGGCCTGATATTGCATCAACTGTGCGCGTGCGCCTTCAACACGGGCATCGGTTTGCACCACGTCTGAGAGCGACGTCGCCCCTTCGTCGTTACGCTGGCGGGTGAGCTTGCCGATTGCATTCAGGGCATCCAGCTGCTCTCTGGCAGTTTCAACCATCTGCTGCCAGGTCTGAACCTGCACCATTGCGGTGGCCGTGTCGTGGGCAATGGTATCGATACTGACCAGCACATTGGCCTGCTGCTGTGCGACACCGGCATTTTCGGCACGCACCTGGCTTGCCACTTTGCCGAAGTCATACAGCATTTGCGAAAGAGAGAGCACCAGAGAAGGGGTAAAACCGGAATCACTGCCATTATGCGTGTAGCCGTTATCCATCCCGGCGTTAACCTGCGGATAGTATTTTGATTTGGCGACATCGACCTGTTCTGATTGCTGGAAGAGTTTTCCCACCGCTTCGCTGATGGCCGGATGCCAGCTTACGGCGCGGACGACGGCATCATCCAGGTTCAATACGCCCGGCGGCGTTTTACTGGCCGGAAGCGCAACGCGGCCTTCAAGAGAGGGAAGTTCCTGCTCAGCACTCAGCTGTTCGGCATTGATCACCACCGCCTGAGCAGGCAACACGGGTACAGAAAACAGGCAGCACGAGAGCCACCAGCGAGGCCATCTTTTTCTCATGTCTTGTCCCTAATAAAAAAGTACCGCTTTATGTTGTCTATGCCCGGGCGGCGAGCGCCCGGGTCATTATTCGCTGCTGTCAGGTAATGATGTTGTGGTGCTGATTCACAAGCTCGTCGAAGGTGGTCTGAACATTATCCAGGGTGACCAGTGTGGTTTTGGCGTAGGCACTTCCTGTGCCGTCGCGGTCGATGGAAATCACGGTGTTGCTTCCGCTGGTGGTGACGGATACATAGTTACCGAGCGTAGATGTCTGGCCGTTCCAGCCCACCAGCAAATCGCCGATATCGATCTTATCCCCCTGCGATACCGAGAAGTTGGTCCAGTGATCGCCGGTACCGTTGCCCCCGGTTCCGGCGCCCGTAGTGGTATCGAGCACGTGATAAATCAGCGTGTCGCCATAAGCACTGCCGGTCATGATGTCGTTGTGGTTGGTGCTGGTCATCTGCGGCGACAGGTTGATGGTCAGCGAGGCGGTATCGGTCTGGCCGTTGGCGGCGGTCAGGGTGTAGTTGAAGACCTCCTTGCTGGTCATGGTGGCAAGCGAGATCCCGCTGTTCAGCGTGTAGGTGTAGCTGCCGTCCACGCCAATAGAGAGCGTGCCGTAATGCCCGACAATCGACGCGCTGGCGTTGCTGGTGGTGTACGGATCAAGCGTGGTGACATGGCCGTCATAGCCGGTGATGCTCAGACGGGTGTTCACCGATGCCAGTTGATCCAGCGCCCCCTGCGAATCCGTACCGTCGTAGATATTGCCCGTCACCAGGTGCCCGGCGGTGGTTTCGAAGTTATTGAGGAACACCGAGGTGCCTGTCACGTATGGCGTGATAGTGATCCCCCCTATACCCAGTGGCCCCGCCGTACCGGTAAAGTTCAGGACGTATGTCCCGGCATCCAGATCCAGCCCGCTCAGGTTAATGGTGGTGGAGCCACCGGTAAACGAGCTGGACGCAATCGGCGTAGAAGCCCCTTGCAGGGTAATCGACCAGGTGACTCCAAGCCCGCCCAGCGGCAGCAAGGATGCGATGTCAAAGTGCAGCACCACGTTGTGCAGCGCGGTGTTCGGGTCGACGGTAAAGGAGCCGCTGCCGGACGCGTGGGTGGTACTCAGCAGTGCCGCCGTCCAGCTTGCGCTGCCGACGGAGGTATCGCTCCAGGCCGCGATGTGCTGTGTGGCATCAACGGTCACCAGTTTGCTGACATCGTTGATGGCATCCAGCGCGTGCGGCGTTGGGGTGATGTTGAGCGACGCGCTGTCCTTGTGCCCGGTCGAGTCGGTAATGGTGTAGACAAACGTATCCGGAGTACTGATTTTATCTGCCCCGGTGCCAGCTTTCAGGGTGTAGGTATAGTTCCCTTGAGAATCAATCGTCAGCGTACCGTACAGCCCCTGAATGGTCGTGGTGCCCGTTGCGCTAACCTGAACGCCGTTCACCTCGGTCACTGTGGCGGTCACGCCGGTTGGCAGGATGTCGTCTGCCATCACGTTGCCGGTGGTCGCACCGTCGGTGCTGGACACCGTGTAAACGTGATCCTCAAGCACGTTCAGGGTGTAGCCAGTCAGGGCGGTGATCCCCGATGCGGTGTTAAGCAGGAACAGGTATTGCCCGGCCGGGAGATCCAGCGTCAGTTTGCCGGATGTGCCGCCCAGCAGCGGCGCGGTCAGCCAGCTTTTATCGTAACGATACTGCTGGTAGGTCTGGGTCGCGGCGTTGAACTTATAGACGTAAAGGTCAAACACCGAGCCGATGGCGACCCCACCAACGCTGGCCTGCAAGGTCATGGTGCGGGTGGTGCCCTGATCAACGTTATAGATAATCGGGTTGCTGAGGTTGCTCAGCACATCGAGGGTGAGCACATTCCCCAGCCCGACGCCCACCACCGTGAACCCACCCTGGGACGACGTCCCATTGTCGATGGCATGAACGCTGGTATCGAAGGTGAAGCTTGCCGCGTCATCCACCGCCGTAGCGTGGGCGACCGTCGCGCCAGAACTGGTGCCGAGCGAAATCACCAGCTGGGCACTGGCGGTTGAGCCGTTGTGCGCGATAGTGTAGGTGAAGTTCTCTGTGCGGCCGTTGGCGCTGGCACTGGTGGTGGTCAGCGTGTAGGTGTAAGTCCCGTTGGCGCTGATGGTCAAATCACCGTACAGACCGTGAACCACGGTGGTGCCGGTGGCATTGATTGCAATGGTCTGGCCCTGCGCGTTCGTCACCTGGGTAACCAGCGTGCCGGACGGTGCATTGTCGCTGCCTGATACCGCATCGTTGTCGGTGATCACGTTACCTGAAACGTTCAGGTTGGTGCCGACAATAGTGCCCGCGCTGGTTTGCGTGACGTCCACATCAAGGCTGCTGTAAGCACCGGTCGCCAGCAGGCTGGTATTGTAGGTCAGCACCCGATACTGCCCCTCAGAAAGCCCGGTCAGGTTCAGGGAAACCCCGTTCGCCCCGAGGGTTAACAGATTCAGCGTGCTGCCATTCCCGGAGTCCACCACCGTGGTCCAGACGTTGTTGGTGGCATCCCAGTGCTGCACCACAATCTGCATGGTGTTGAGCAAGCTGAGTACTGCCCCCGTTCCGTAGGCATTAATGCTGATATTGGCCGACGCCCCCGGATCAATGTTGAAGGTGACCTGCGCGCTGTTGTTTCCCAGCAGCGAGAGCACGTTACCGACTGCGCCCACCAGCAGCAGCCCGTAATCGCTGTACTGGGCATCGGTCACCGTTGCTGTGGTGGTGAAGTTCAGCTCGTCGAGGTTATTCGCGGCAGACAGCGGCAGGTTAGGGGCGATAGCCTGCCCCGGCAGTGAAGTGTTACCTGCGGCATCGGTCGCGTTCAGCGTCAGTGTTCCCCCTTCGGTTTGCTTGTTGGCAAAGGTCAGAGTGAAGACACCGCTGGCGTTGGCTGTGGTGGTGTAGGTAGTGCCATCCGGCAGGCGAATGGTGACCGTGCTGCCCGCTTCGGCCTGGCCGGTCAGCACGCTGCCATCGGCGTTAAAGGTGCCTGTCGGGATGCCAGGTGCGGTGGTATCCACGACCACAGCAATACTGCCCGAAACCGGGCCGGTGCCGGTGCCGTTGGAGGCGGTTGCCGTGAACGTATGCGTGCCTTCGCTCAGGGCGGGCGCGGTAAAGCTCCAGCTGCCGTTACCGTCTGCAATCACTGTGCCCATCGACACCCCGTTGTTGAACAGGGTCACCGTTGAGCCTGGCTGCGCAGTCCCCGTAAGCGTTGGCGTGGTGTCGTCAGTACTCTGCCCGTTACTCAGCGTGCCTTTCACCGTACCGAAATCATCGGTCACGCTGCTGATGACAGGCGCGCCCGGCAGGGTGGTAAACGGTGCAATGACCGGGGAAGACAGCCCGACGTTGCCCGCTTTATCGGTGGCAAAGGCCAGCAGCGTTTCACCATTGGTCTGCGGTGGGTTGATGGTGGCGGTAAAGTTGCCGTTACCGTCCGCCGTGGCGGTACCGAGCACTGTGCCGCCGCTGGTGGTGATGGTCACGGTGCTGCCTGCTTCCGCTGTCCCCGTCACGCGAGTCCCAACGTTAACCACCGCCAGCCCGCCCGGCACCAGCGGTGCAACGGTATCCACCACAATAGAGGTGACAGGGGATGCGGCACTGGTGTTGCCCGCTGCATCCGTGGCGGTAACCGTAAAGTTATGCTGCCCGTCGCTGAGGATGGTGGTGGTCTGCGGCAGGCTCCAGTTGCCGTTTGCATCTGCGGTAACCTGGCCGACAAGCGTGGCGCCATCGTAAATTCTCACCACGCTGTTGGCTTCTGCGGTGCCGTTCAGCGTAGGCTGCGTGTCGTTGGTCGGGGTTGTACTGGTCACTGGCCCGGTAATACTACCCACATCGTCCACGATGGAGGTAATGGCTGGCGCGTTCGGTGCGGTCGCATCCACCACCAGGGTGAAGGTGTTTGAATCACCGCTGGCGTTGCCTGCCGGATCGCTGGCGGTGGCCCTGAGCGTGTGCGAACCATCCGTAAGCGGGCTGGTTGGGGTAAAGCTCCAGCTGCCGTTGGTGGCGACTACGCTGCCCAGCAGGGTGCTGCCATCGTAAATACGCACCAGTGAACCCGCCACCGCCGTGCCGCTCAGGGTAGGTTTGTTGTCATCCGTCAGTTGGCCGTTGGTGAGATTGCCGATGTTCGGGCCTACGTCATCAGCCACGGTGACGATAACCGGCGGAGCGGGCGGCGTGGTATCGACGGTCAGCAGGAACGGAGCCGACGGGTTGCTGATGTTACCGGCAGCATCTACCGCCCGTGCCGTGAAGCTGTGGGTGGTTTCGCTCAGATTGCTGCTCAGCTGCAACGACCAGTTGCCGTTGATATCGGCGTTAGCCGTACCAATAAGCGTGGCTCCGTCATAGACGTTGACCGTGGCGAGCGGCTCGCTGGTGCCTTTCAGCAGCGGCAGGGCGTCATCGGTGAGCTGCCCGGTGCCCAGTGGCCCCTGAATGGTGCCGAAATCATCCACTGCCTGGGTGATGGCCGGTGCGGCAGGTGGCGTCAGGTCAACCACCAGCACATACGGCGGGGAAGCCGGGCCGACGTTTCCGACCGCATCGGTGGCGGTGAAGGTAAAGCTGTGGCTGCCTTCTGCCAGCGCGGCGGGGGTGTAATTCCAGATCCCTGTACCATCTGCCGCGATCTGGCCAATCTGCTTGCCATTGTCGTAAACGGTGATCAGGGCGTTGCCTTCCGTGGTGCCACTAAAGGCTGGTGTGGTGTCGTTGGTGGAATCACCATTGCCCAGGGTCACCGTCGTGCCCACGTTGTCGATGACGCTTGAGATTATTGGGGCAACCGGCGCGCTGGTATCTACCGTAAAGGTCACGGTTGTGCTGCCGGTGCTGGTATTCCCGGCCGGGTCGGTGGCGGTGATGACCAGGTTATGCAGCCCGTCGGCCAGATTGGTGGTCGGGGTAAAGGTCCATGTGCCCCCCGCCGTGACCACAGCGGTGCCGATTTCGTTTGCGCCATCCTTGATATGAATAGTGCTGCCTGCATCCCCGGTGCCGCTCAGGGTCGGACGGTTGTCATCGGTGCGACCGCTGGCCGCTATCTGTCCGGTAATCGAACCGACATCATCCAGCACGCCGGTAACCGCAGGTGTGGCCGGTGCTGTGGCATCGACGGTGATGGCGAAAACAGGCGTGGTGGTGGACACGTTACCCGCGTCGTCACTGGCATAAATACGCAGGTTATGCACGCCATCACCCAGCGCTGTGGTTGGGGTAAAGCTCCAGACGCCACCGGTCACGATCGCTGTGCCTATCTGCACGCCGTTATCCAGAATGTGAATAACATTGCCTTCGCTGCCCGTACCACTCAGGGTCGGCAGGTTGTCGTTGGTCAACTGGCCGTTGGTGAGATTACCCACGCTTCCCGGCACATCGTCATAGACTGCATCCAGCGTTGGCTGTGCGGGCGCGGTGGTTGAGATGGTGATGTCGTAGTTGTCCGACGCCGTACTTTGGTTGCCCAGCGGATCGGTTGCCACCACCGTGAAGCTGTGCTGACCGTCGGCCAGCGCTTTCGACGGTGTAAAGGTCCAGTTGCCGCTGACGTCGGCCAGCGCCGTACCCAGCACCGTGCCGTTGTCGCTGATGGTCACTGTGCTGCCTGCTTCGGCTTTACCGCTCAGGGTTGGCGTGGTGTCGTTGGTGGACGTATTTTTGTCGATGCCACCCACGTTCAGCGGTACGTCGTCGGTGATGGTATCAATCGTCGGTTTAGCCGGTGCCGTGGTGTCGATCACCACCGCAAACGGATCGGAAGGCAGGCTGGTAATGCCCAGGTGAGTCACGGTAATGGTATAGGTGTGAAGCCCATCCAGTTGAGTACCCGGGGTGAAGGACCATGCCCCATTTGCCAACGCTAACGCGATGCCGATCGGCAGCCCGTTATCATAGACGGTGATGGTATCGCCCACGCCTGCGGTACCGCTCAGGGTTGGGGTGTTGTCGTTAGTGGACTGCCCGTTGGTCAGCGGCCCGGTGTAAGGCGGAACATTGTCAGTGACGGCATCGATAACCGGAATGCCCACAGAAATCGGATCGATAGTTACGCTGGCGGTGGCGGAGAGATCGCTGGTGGCAGAACCCACCGTGGCCGTGGCGGTAAAGTTGTGTGTGCCATTAGAAAGCGGCGTGGTCAGCTGGAAGCTCCAGCTCGTCTGGCTGGCGCCCAACGTGAAGCTGGTCAGGAGAACCCCGTCCTGGTACAGGTTCACGGTGCTGCCTGCGGCAGCCGTACCGTTCAGTACCGGCAGCGTATCGTCCGAAGTACTGCCTTTCACGTTACCGACCAGGGTGCCAACGTCATCGATAATAGTGTCGATGGTGGGTGGCTGAACGGTGCCCGTGACCTGGTAGCTGGCAGGATCGCTGGTGTTCCCGGCTTTGTCTTCGGCGGTCACGGTCAGGTTATTCCCTGACGTCTGGGGGCTGGTCAGGGTGATACTGAAGTGGTTGTTGGAATCGGCAGTGCCGGTGCCAATCAGGTTGTTGTTGGCATCGCGAATTTCCACCGTAGAGCCTGCTTCGGCCGTACCGGAAAGCGTCGTGCCCTGCACGTTAATGCTGATATCGGAAGGCTGTGCGGGCGCTAAGGTATCGACCGTCACGGTAATCGGCGCGCCGCTCGCGCTGACGTTTCCGGCTTCGTCTTTGGCAGTGGTGCTGAAGGTGTGATCGCCCTGACCCAGCGTTGACGGCTGGAAACTCCAGTTACCGTTGGTATCGACCGTTGCCGTGCCAATCGGACTTTTGGTGCCGTTATAGTCGTCGTAAATCGTGATGACATCGCCCGCTGTACCTGTGCCGCTCAGCACCGGGCGCGGATCGTTGGTGGTGCCGTTGTTGGCGATGACCCCGGTAAAGGCATCCACGTTATCGGTAATGGTCGGAGCCGACGGCGTGGCCGGCGGATCGGTATCAATAATAATGGTCGCCCCGTGCGAGGCGGCGCTCTCGTTGCCCGCGCCGTCTTTGTCGGTGGCGGTCAGGGTGATGTTGTAGGTTCCGTTCGGTAACGGCGTGGCAGGCGTCCAGCTCCAGTGGCCATTATCATCAACCACGGCAGTACCCAGCGGCGTGCTACCGTTGTAGATGGTGATCACATCGCCTTTCTCGCCTGTTCCGCTCAGGGTCGGCGTGGTATCACGGGTTGGCTGCCCTGGCGGGAGTATGACGTCCGTGCCGTCCGGGTTTACGGTGACCACCGGGGTGGATGGGGCATCTGGCGCAATGGTATCCACTACCACGTTAAACGCGCTGGAGGTGGTTGTGTTCCCGGCAGCATTAGTGGCGACCGCCGTAATGCTGTGCGACCCTTCGCCAAGTGGCAGAGACGGCGTAAAACTCCAGTTGCCGGAGCCATCGACCGTTGCGTTACCCAGGAATTTGTTGCCGTCGTAAATAGCAACGGTGCTGCCCACATCCGTTTTCCCTTCGAATAGGGGCTGAGTGTCATCGGTCGGTTTACCGCTGGTGACCGGGCCTTTCACGCTGCCCACGTCATCGGTGACGTTATCAATTGTCGGTGTGCCTGGGGCCACCGTTGAAAGGTTAAGCACAAAACTGGCGGCGGTGGTGCTGTGGTTACCCGCGGCATCCACGGCCACAAAACTCAGGTTGTGTGTTCCGGTGGTAAAGGCAGAGGCACCGGACGGTGTCCATGTCCATGACCCGTTTGGCGCAACCAGCGCAGTGCCAATGATATTGCCGTTTTCCATTATGTTAATGGTTGCGCCGGCCTCCCCGGTGCCGTTAAAGGTTGGGGTGGTGTCGTTGGTGAGCTGCCCGCTGGTAATGTTCCCTGTATTGGCCGCGGCATCGTCAATCACCTGGCTTATCACAGGGGTGTTTGGTGCCTGGGTATCAACGGTGATGCTCCAGGTGGCGGACCAGCCGCTCTCCTGGCCTTTGCTGTCTACCGCTTTTGCCGTAATGACGTTCCCGCCTTCCACCAGATGCACATCCGCCGGGAAGCTCCAGGTCCCGTCAGGCAAAATAACCGTTGAGCCAATTTTATTGCCGTTGGTGTACAGATCCAGCGTAGTGCCCGCTTCGCCCTTACCGTAGATGGTAGGGTGGTTGTCGTTTGTGATGCCGCCGTTAGCCACGCTGCCGGTGAAGTCAGCGACGTTATCGGTCACGCCGATGATCTCTGGCGTTTGCGCCGGTGTCGTGTCTGGCGCAACGGTGCTGGCCGGATCGCCGGTATTGCCTGCCGGGTCGGTTGCCCGCGCGGTTAAGGTTTCACCGTTGTTTTGTGCCGGGTTGAGCGTGATTGTAAAGTTACCCTGATCGTCCACCAGCGCGGTTCCCACGGTGCCCGTGCTGTTGGTCACGGTGACGGTGCTGCCCGCTTCCGCTTTACCGGTTAGCACTGTGCCATCTGATGAGACATCCAGGTCGGTTGGCGCGGCCGGTGGGGTGGTATCGGGCGCGGTGGCATGGGCAGGTTGGCTGGTGTTGTTTGCGCCGTCGGTTGCCGTGACGTCCAGCAGTTCACCATTTTTTTGCGGCGGGGAAATGGTTACGTCGAAATGACCGTTATTGTCGGTGGTTCCTGTGCCAATTTGCTGGCCATTTTCCCCTTTGATGATAATGGTGCTGCCCGGCTCGGCTGTACCCGTAACGTGGTCGCCATCATGAGATACTGCCACGCCATCAGGAATAGCCGGTGGTGTGGTGTCCGGGGCATTCAGGCTTGCCGGGGCGCTCGGGTTACCGGCTTCGTCAGTGGCGATTACCGATATCTTTTCACCGTTGGTGAGGGCAGGAGAGAGCGTAATCGTGAAGTGGCCAGTCCCGTCTGCGGTGGTAGTCCCAATCACCGTTCCGGCGCTGTTTTTGATGGTAACAATGCTGCCCGCTTCGGCCGTGCCGGTGACCTGATTCCCCGTGCCGTTAATCTGCGCAACCGGGGTGGCAGGTGGCTGAGTGTCGATAATAAAGTTCAGGGGTTTGGACATGCCGCTGGTGTTGCCTGCGGGATCGGTTTCCCTGAGCGTCAGGGAGTGCGCGCCTTCTGAAAGCGCCTTACCAGGGGTGAAGCTCCAGTTACCTTTCGCATCTACCGTGGTTTCGCCAATTTTCACCCCTTTGTCATACAGGGTGATGGTATCGCCCGGGTCACCTTTTCCGCTCAACACGGGCTTGCCAGCATGGGTGTACTGGCCGCTCAGGATCGGAATGGCGCTGGAAGTTGTGTGATCGCTGGCGCTCAGCACGCCGGGTGTGGCAGGTGGTGTGGTATCTATTATCACGGTAAACGGTGGAGACGCAGGACCCGTGTTACCCGCGCTATCGGTGGCTTTTGAGGTAATGCTGTGCGCGCCTTCGCTTAAATCTGAAGAGGGGGTGAATTGCCATTTGCCGTCGCTGCCCGCAGTCACCGTGCCGATGGCCTTACCGTTGTCATAAATCGTCACCTTCGCGCCGGCTTCTGCCACACCGCTGAAGGTAGGGCGCGTATCATCGGTGCTTTGACCGCGAGAGAGCGCTCCCTGAATTGAGCCAACATTATCACTGGCACCGGTGATCGTCGGGGCCGCAGGGGCTGTGGTATCAGGATCGGTCGGGTCTACAGGCGTAGTGGGATCTGTTGGATCGGTGCCAGGGTTTCCGCCATTGCCGCCACTACTGTGACCGCCACCACCACCACCGCCGCCACCACCTGCGGCAAGGGCAATGCCCCCTGCAGCGGCAACACCGCCAAGTACCCAGGGCCACACGGCACCACCGGTTGCGGACTCAGTACCCGCCGCGGCAAGCAGCGCATCCGTGGAGGCGATGGATTCGAAATGCACCACCGCAGGATCATCAACCCACCACAGCAGGCCGCCATCTTCTTCAAGTACCAGCTGGCTAAGTCCCTGCGCATCCGCAACGTAGAAGTTTTTAATGGTGATGGTTTCACCGGAGTGCAGGGTGATAACCAGATCGTTGCTACTGCGGGCAAAGTGATCAATATCGGAGCGCTCAAGGTGAATCTTAATGACAGAAGAGTGGGTCAGAGTGACCTGAGTGCCTTCTGTGGTTGACTCCACGCCAGTCAGTTTTGAGATGACAGATATTTTGCTCATAGGGTAACGGCTCCCGGCAGCGATGCTATTTGGATTAGCAACTCTCTTTTGGTTTCTTCAGAGCGAGCGAGGCCCGCCAGTTTGAAGAGTGGCTATGCGCGTAAAACATATTATTTGGTATCGATGGCGATATTCTCAGTATTTATTTTTCGGTAAAGCCCTTTCATTAATGTTGTTATTATTTAATTGCCTATAAAAAGGATATAGCTATAAAAAGACGATTGCGCAAATTTAGCGCCAGCGAATAAATGCCGAATGAAGGGGGTAATGATGTGCGATGTATTTATCGTTAATTATCAGTTGGTTATTTTTGTTTTGCACCGTTATGACTCAAGAGGGAAAGTGATGAATTTGCGATAGGGAGCCTTGTTTTTGTGATGCTGGCTTATTTTATTTATATAGCAACTTAACGGCAGCTTAACAGATGTTTAAGCCTCATTATATTAATGAGAGAATATGATATATTATGTTTTAAATTATTTAATAGTACAGTGGCGCGATAAATATAATCTGCTAGCACATTTTTTTAAATCATAATTAGCATGAATATGTATTAAAAATACGCATTATCGGTTGTGGGTACCGTTTCGTTTTTCCGCTGAAAAAAATGCATCCGATGATGAATAAAAAATCCAGTCCGCGCGTTAACGGCATGAACATCCACTGTGCATTCATCCTGGAGCAGAACATGAACACGTTGACCACGACTCGTTACCTGGCCGTTTCAGCACTGGTGCTTTTCCTGCAATCCCCACTTGTGCTGGCGATGGGCAATAATAGTACTGAGAGTAAAACGCCTGATTGCCCGTCCGGGCAGGTCTACGACAGCGTAAGCCAGAAATGTGTACCGGATAAAACCAGCAGTCTGAGCGATCAGGACAAAACCAACTATGCCTATCATCTGGCGAAAAAAGGCGAGTATCAGGCGGCGCTGAACCTGCTCGATACCCTGAAAAACAGCAATACGGCAGAAGCCTGGAACTACCGGGGCTACGCCACACGTAAGCTTGGCCGTACGGATGAGGGGATTGGCTATTACCAGCGTTCGCTTGCCCTGGAGCCTAACTACGCCAAAGCCCGGGAATACCTGGGTGAAGCCTGGATGGTAAAAGGTCGCCCTGACCTCGCAAAAGAACAGCTGAAGGTTATTGCCGGTATATGCGGTCAAAGCTGCGAAGAGTATCGCGATTTGCAGGCCGCCATTAACGGGCACCCTGAGTCCTGAGTTCCGTGGGAGGAGCAGAAAATCACAACCAGTGACGTTCGCCAGCAGCTTGCAGCACACCTGACGCGCCTGTGGCGCTACGGGCTGGTGTTGTCGCGAAATCGTGATATTGCCGAAGAGCTGGTTCAGTCCACCTGCGTGCGCGCGCTCGAAAAGAGCGCGCAGTTTACGCCGGGTACGCGCATCGACAGGTGGCTGTTTTCTATTCTGCATTCGATATGGGTGTCCGATTTGCGCGCGCGCCGTGTCCGGCAGGGACAGGGATTTGTGGAAAGCGATGAACTGGAAGCGCCCGACACCCGTGAAAGCAACGATGACAGCCTGCGTTACCGGCAAATTATGCAGCGCGTGAATGCGCTTCCCGAGGCGCAGCGCAATACCGTGTTTTTAGTGTATGTCGAAGGGTTTACTTATCAGGAGGCGGCGGAGACGTTAGCGGTGCCGGTTGGTACGATCATGAGCCGTTTAGCCACCGCGCGCGCGACGCTGGTGAAGTCGTTTGACCTGCCGCCCACTGCAAAGGAGAAACGCTCTTGAAAGCGACCCGTTTTACTCCCCCGTATCACGACGATGCCATTGTCACCTGGCTGGATGGCGAGATGGAGAGCGACGATGCGCGCCTGTTTGAGGAGTGCCTGCAACATGATGAGCAGCTCGCCGGGCGCACGGAAGCATTACGCAAAAGCCATCAGGATTATCAACGTGCGTTTGCCCCGTTACTTGACGACGCGCCGCTGGCCCGAATGCAGGAACGGCTGGAGGCACATCTGGCCGCCAATCCACCGCCGCAGGCAAGCGTCAGCCGCCGTGCGTTGATTGCGGCATCGTTGAGCTTTTTGGTGCTGGGAACCGGCGTGGGATATCTGGTGCGAACATCGTCGGGAGAGGGGGACGAGAGTGCGCAGATCCGCGATCTTGAGGCGCAATATATGTCGCTTTACAGTACCGAAACGCTGGTGGACGCCGACAGCGCCGCGCCGGTGCTTAAACGTGGTTTAGCCCGCACTGCACAGGATCTGGGGCTGCAACTGAATGAACAGCAGCTGATGCTGCCGGGGGCAGAACTGAAGATGGTGCGTATTTTACGTTACGAAAGCACCTCGATTGCGCAGATTGCCTGGCTCCATCACGATTATGGCCCGATGGCGCTCTGTTTTTCCGCCACGGATGTGGGAGAAACAACGCCGGTGAAACAGGAAAAACGGCACAGCATGAACCTTGCCTGGTGGAATCATCGCGGGCATCAGTATGTCCTGATTGGCCGAAACCCGGCCTCCGAACTTCAGGCAACGGCGCAGGCACTACTGCGGGTGATCGGCTGACCCGGGCTGCGGATGCGCGCCAATATTGATATCGATAGCAATGCGGTCGTCCACAACCAGCGCAAAACGGTCCAGACCAAATGCCGAACGCGAGATGGTGGTGGTGGCATTAAGCGTCAAAGACGACGGAGATTGCTCTTCAAGCGTGACGTCCAGAATGACCGGACGACGTATTTCCCTTACGTCCAGCACGCCAAACACCCGAAAATGCCCCTTCTGAAGGGTAACGACCCGGTCGCTGATAAAGGTGATTGTCGGGTAGCGTGCGGCATCGAAAAACATATTACTTTTGAGCTGCCAGGTGAGAAGGCTGTTGGACGCCACCAGCGTTGCCACCGGGATCGTCACCTGGATCTGGTCATTAAATTCGTTATCAGGATCGAGGGTGACTTTTCCGGTGACGTCCTTCAGCCACGCCTGGGAAAGGATCCCGCCAAATGCACGCCACGACAGCACAATGCCTGTTTTCTGCTGGTCGATGTCATAGTGAACGGGTGCCGCAAGCAGCATCGGGCTGAATAAAATGACAATTAACAGGGTGGCAAAACGCGTCATACAAGGCTCTCCATCAATCCGGCATAGTGTTAACGCCTGGAGCAGAGATTTTATTCAGCCCGCAACAGCAAACCCGGCGTAAAAAGGTCGGGTCTACTTTCAGGCGGCGTGAACCTCTCTTCAGGGGATGAAGAACGTGCGGTCTTTACGTTTCAATAGTAGCGGTTTCTGGCGGGATAAAGGGAAAAGGGCGGGGAAATAAAAAAGGCCGCTTTCGCGACCTTTCCGGACATTATTCAGTGACTTTCTTTTCCAGCTCGGCTGCACCGTCTTTGGTTTTGTTCCAGCCTTTTTCAGCCCCTTCTTTGGTTGCATCCCAACCTTTCTCGGTGCCTTCTTTGGTTTTATGCCAGGCTTTCTGGGAGTCTTCACTCACCTTGCTGGAAAGGCTATCGCTCTTTCCTTCAGCGGCATGTTGCTTTTTCAGCTTAAGCTCTTCGCCTTTATTCTGCTCTTCGTGCAGCTTTTGCTTCGCATCATTGGCGTTAGCCTTAGCGGCAGCAACGGTATCGTCAGTTGCATGTGTGGTCGCGGCAAAAACAGGAGAAGCCAGCAGAACGGCAGATAATGCAATAATTGTTTTTTTCATCATTCATCCTCAATTAACGTTTTCGTATTATGAGCGTGATTAAGAATGGCATAATGAATGCCGGGAAGGCTTTAGGAAAAAACTGTAAATGGTCAGCGACTTCCCGCGCATGATATTTCAGTACCTGATCACCCGAGTGTTAAATAACCTATTTCGACCAGGGCCGCGAGCGTCAGGAGAATGAACAGAACAACCACTATTGGCCTGTACATTGTTGATATCCATCCATGTTGGTATTTTCGTCGGTGACGAATTCCTCATATCCCAGCAGCCACTCCTCTTTTAACCAGTCGGTCAGCTGGCTGGAGAATGAAATAATATCGCCAGTCATGATATCTTTTATACAATATTTACCCAGTAGGTCCTGGGCGCGCTTATCCCGTATTTTGTGAACTTTTTGCCCTTTTTTGATGAACACTTTGTTCAGCCGTTTCATGGCCGCAGAGGTTGATACTGCGTAGGTTTTCAGCATCGTTTTTGCCTCTTTACCGTGGTCAGTAGCGAGATGCGTATCGTGCGTAATCTCATCCATAATTGCCAGCGATTGCGCACTAAAATCAAGGCGTTGGAGGGTAATGTCCATATTATTCTCTATCCAGTTCCATTATTTATCAGATAAGAATTTTCCTAATACCAATGATTTTCCACTTGCTGCTTTAAAGAGCCTTGATATAAATCAATTTAGTTTTTTAGATTATTATTATTTGGTAATTCAGGTGTGTTGTTATTTACCTGTGTGATTATTTCTTCGTGTAATTTGTACCGCGACGCGGATAGGGGGGAGGGGGCAATACGACGCAGGCAGTGTATTTCTTACACTGCCTGTGGGGAACAGCATTGTTGCTTGCTGGCGGATTAAAGCCCGAACGTCTCTTCCAGCTCGCGCATATCGTTCATGCTTACGCCTTCAGGCTCAAAGCCGCTTGCAAGACACATCAAATGCAGCTTGGCACCTTTGTTGGCAACATCGACAAAATCAAAGGCCTGCAACGCATCAATACCGGTAGCGACGGCACCGTGTTTTTCCCAGATGGCGACATCATGATGACGCAGTTGCGTGGTTGTGCCATCCGCCATTACCTGACTGCCTGGCATACAGTATGGAACGATGCCAATACCGCGCGGAACGAAGGCACGCACTTCCGGGAGCATCTGCCAGCAGGCCTGGGTGTAGGCTTTGCTGTCATGGGCATATTTTGGATGGTGGGAAAGGGCGATAAGCTCAAGTGGATGCGTGTGCACCACACAGCGGTCAGGACGGCCAGCGCGCTGTTTATCCATGATGATTTCGACATGGGAGATAAATTCGCTGGTGGGTTTGTAATCGGACTGACCGCGACCGCCCCACAGCAGGTGATAACCTTGTGCTTTGTCATCAATACGCAGCACACAACCTGCGAGTGTCGGGTCGCGCAGTTCGCGAATGCGTTCCCCGGTACCTTTCACAAAGAAAATATGGCCTGCACTGTCGGCCGGGAAGGCGCTGCTGCCACCCACCATTGACAGCGGGCAGTGCGGGAACTGGTCAAGATTGAAGGGGACTTCACCGAAGATATCCGTCAAATCTACCGAGATGTTGCCACCATTACGCTCTGCCCATTCGCGTTGCCACAGGTAGGCGGAGACTTCGATCACTTTTTCTATTTCAGCACGAACGGCCGCGTTCAATTCAACGTTACGCATGACTACCTCTACTGCACCCGGGCGGGTGTTAGTGTTGTGTTATGGACAACTATATAGAGATGGTCATCATGCCGCCTTTGGCTGTTTGCCATAAATGGTGGAGGGTTGGCAGAAATTTAAAGACGTGGGGGCTGGTGCGTGGAATGTCTGCAAAGATGCTGAAGAGATAAATTTCATCGACACCAGCGGCGATATAATTAGTGTTGAATGGTTTACAGTAATAGTGACCGCTGCGTGAGTTAAGCTGAGGGAATAATGATGCAACGCACCTTTTCGGCATTCTGGATGGTTCTGTTTTTATTCGTCGCGCCGCTTCATGCGGAGCCTGGTGTCTATGGTGAACAGCGCATCAGCGGCTGGTGGAATGCGCTGACGGATGATATTTCGCAAACCTGGGAGCAGCCTCAACGTTACGATCTCTACCTGCCATTTTTGAGCTGGCACGCCCGCTTTATGTACGACAAAGAAAAAACGGACAAATACAACGAAATGCCGTGGGGCGGCGGGCTGGGCGTCTCCCGCTATAACGAAGAGGGCAACTGGAGCGCGCTTTTCGCGATGATGTTCAAAGACTCGCACAACGAATGGCAACCCGCGATGGGCTATGGCTGGGAGAAGGGCTGGTATCTGGATAATGCCAAAGACTTCCGCCTTGGGCTCGGTGCCGCTGCGGGGATCACGGCGCGCGATGATTTTGCAAACTATGTGCCCCTGCCGTTTATCTTCCCGCTGTTCTCTGCCGGGTATAAGCGCGTTACCGTCCAGTTCACCTATATTCCCGGAACCTATAACAACGGTAACGTGCTCTTTGCCTGGTTGCGCTTAGGCTTTTAAAGGGTGATCACCTTTTTTGCGACGGCGTTAGATAGCACCAGCATGGAGAACAGCACCGAAGTGATGAAAGTGAGCACTATCAGGGTCAACTTCATACCGAGAGAGGTCACCGGGAATAGCGCCGTCAGCAGGTGAAACACCGAGTAGTGCACAATGTACACGCCGGTCATCGTTTTGCTGATGGCGGCCAGAATGGATTCTTTGAATTCTGCATTGCGGCGAAAGCGCACGCCGTTCGCCGCGATCACCAGCGCAATGATCAGAATGTAGATTTGCGAGCCGGTGAGAATAAAGGCGTTTCTGTCAGCCTTGAACAGGGCAAAAAAGAAGTGGCGCTCGTAAAACCAGGTGAAGAGATAAATAAACGGGATGGCGATAACCGCGGCCCTGACCACATTCCTGCGGCTTATCCATTCGGCGATGTTGGGATCGCAGAAAAGCTGCCCCGTCAGGTAAAACAGTAACCACGTCCACAGGCGGTACTGTGGCGAAAGGGAAAAGACGTGGACGTTCGGATAGAGCGCTGAAAGCAAATCATACCCATAGGAGAAGAGAAGCAGGCAGGCAATCACGCCGCAGAACAGCGTGCGCCGCTGGCTGAGCCATTCCACCGCCGGATGGAAGGTGTAAATCACGACAAACGCAAACACGAACCACGGCTGGATTAAATACCCGCGCTGATACGGTTCCCACAGGTAGTAGATTGTTATCCAGAACAGAAAGACAATCACCAGGCTTTTAATCTTGCCCAACTGCCAGCGGGTGCCGTGGCGGGACTGGCCGTCGAGATAGCCAGCGACCACAAAAAACAGCGGCGTGGCGATGGTTGAGATAAAGGTTAAAAAACCCAGGATCCAGTGATAGTCATAATCATAATGATCCCAGGTATTGTAGATGGTGAAGAAGGTGACCGCCGTCATACAGCCCAGCGTCTTGATAATGTTCAGGCCTGTCGCATTCATTGTTGTTCCGCTTTGTCCTTACGATGGAAGCACGCATAAATCACGGGAAGTACCAGCAGCGTCAGGATTGTAGCAAACCCAAGTCCGAACATAATCACAACGGCCATGCTCTGGAAGAAAACATCCAGCAGCAGCGGTGCCAGCCCCAGTACTGTGGTAAAGGCGGTGAGCAAGATAGGACGCAGGCGCGAGGTGGCGGCATACACGATCGCCTCGTGCTGGTCTTTATGCGCTTTCTGCTGCTCGATCTCTTCCACCAGTACAATGCCGTTGCGGATCAGCATCCCGCTCAGGCTCAGCAGACCAATCAACGCCATAAAGCCGAACGGGATCCCGGTGAGCAAGAATCCCGGCGTGACGCCAATCAGCGCCAGAGGCACGGTCAGCCAGATGGCGACGGCGTTTTTCACCGAGCTGAACATCAAAACGGTGATGACAAACATCACCAGGAACCCGATCGGCAGCGTAGTGAAGAGCCCCTGCTGTGCTTCGCTGGAGTTTTCAGCATCGCCTCCCCACTCAATGCTGTAGCCGTGGGGCAGGGCGAGGGCGTCAATCTGTGGTTTCACCCGGGCGAGAATGTCACCTGACGTTTGCTGGCTAAGCGGATCGGGGTCGGTCTGAACCGTCAGCACCCGCGAGCGGTCGCGGCGCAGAATAAGTGGATCTTCCCACTCCAGCGAAAAGCGGCTGACGACGTTACTTAGCGGGATATACTGCTGTCGGGTCTGGCTCCAGACCAGCACGTTGTTCAGGTGATTGGCGTCCAGTCGTTCACTCTCCGGCGGGCGTACCACGACCGGGAGCAGGTCGCTGCCTTCCCGATACAGCCCCGCACGACTGCCGGAGAAATTCATCTCCAGCGCGTTGTCGACGTCCTGCTTATCTACGCCAAGCTCGCGTCCCAGTGCGGCGACATACTGCGGACGGATCACCTTGCTGCGGTTTTGCCAGTCGTTTCTTACGCTTGCGGTGGCCGGGTCGCGCGCCAGAATATCGTCCACCTGGCTGGCGATCAGACGGAGTCTGTCAGGGTCGGGGCCCTTGATGCGCACCTCAATGGCGCTGTCGCCGGAGGGGCCAAACATCACACGTTTGGTACTGGCATTGACCTGCGGGTAGTTTCGGGCGATGTACTCATCGACGTGGCGCGTCAGTGCGGAGATGTTGCGCTGGTCATCCATGCGCACCATGATTTGCGCGTAGTTGCTGTACTGACGCTGTCCGCTGTAGGTTAGAATAAACCGCATACTGCCCTGGCCAATGGTTGAGACGGTGGTTTCGACGCCCGGCTGGCCGTTAATGGTTTTCTCGATATCACTGGTCATTTTCTCGGTCCATTTGATATCGGTGCCGTAGGGCAACCAGAGGTCGACAAAGAAAATCGGCGTATTTGACGACGGGAAAAAGTTTTGCCGCACGGCGCCGAAACCCCAAACTGACGCGGCCAGCAACGCCGCCATCACGATGAGCGTCGGTGCTTTCCAGTGCAGCAACGTATTCAGCAGGTGCTGGTAAAGACGGTAGAGGCGTTTGTCGTAAGGATCTGACTCGTCACTTTTTTCGGGTGCGCTGTCGTTTTTGAACAGCCACCACTTGATCAGCACCGGTGTGATAGTGAGTGCCGAGAACCAGCTCAGCATCAGAGAAATCAGCAGCACCTGGAACAGGGATTTACAGTATTCCCCGGTTGAATCCTGCGACAGCCCGATAGGCGCAAACGCCAGGATGGCGATCACCGTCGCTCCCAGCAGCGGCAGGGCGGAGCGACGGATGATGTAGTTAATGGCGGTCAACAGCGGGGAGCCCTGCTGACGCGCAATTAGCACCCCTTCAACAATCACGATGGCATTATCCACCAGCATACTGAGGGCGATAATCAGGGCGCCGAGCGAGATGCGCTGTAGTTCAATGCCCCACAGATACATGATCAGCAGCGTGCCGAGCACGTTAAGCGCGAGGGAAAAGGCGATGATGATCCCGCTGCGCACGCCCATAAAGATCAGCAGCACGCCGATGACAATCGCCAGCGCCATCAGGAAGTTAATAATAAAACCGTTAACAGAGTGGCCCACTTCGGCGGCCTGATCGTAGAACAGGTCGATGTGTATCCCTGCCGGTTTTTCCGCCGACATCTGGTTTAGCTTCGCCTCCAGCGCGTGGCCCACATCGATCACGTTCACGCCGGGAATAAACGAGACGCCCATGGTGACGGCTTTTCTGCCGTTGGCATGATAGATACTGGCCGGCGATTCGTTCAGCCCGCGCGATAGCGTGGCGATATCCCGCAGCCGTGTCGCCGCCCCGGTGCCGGAAGGGGTGATGATGAGATCCGCCAGCTCGTCAAGATTTTCGAACTCACCGGTCGGATGCAGGCGAATGGATTCTGTTCCGGAGCTGATTTCTCCGGCGCTGGAAACGACGTTAAGCCTGCTGAGCAGGGCGGAAAGCTGGTTCAGCGTAATGCCGCGCGCGGCCATTTTGGTCAGTGAGATATCGATGTTGACCTGCTGGCTGATGGCTCCGCCGATGGCAACCTTACCGACGCCGGGGACCAGAATCAGTTCGCGCCGCAGCTGTTCGGCATATCTCACCAGTTCTGGATTACTGAATTCATCCCCGGAAATCGCGAAGAAAAAGCCGAACACGTCGCCAAAATCATCATTCACGAAGGGCGTAACGACGCCGGGCGGGAACTGGCGCGACGCATCGCCCACGCGACGGCGCAGTTCGTCCCAGATCTGCGGCAGTTCGTTCGAATGATAGCGCGAGGCAATGTTCACGGTGATTTGCGACAGGCCGTTTGAAGAGATGGAGCTGACATTGTCCAGATAAGGCAACTGCTGAAGGGCATTCTCCAGCGGCAGCGTAACCTCCTCTTCAACCTGCTGAGCAGAGGCGCCGGGATAGTGGGTGATGACCACGGCAGTTTTGATGGTAAAGGCGGGATCTTCCAGTCTGCCGATGTTAAGCAGGGCGAAAATGCCCCCCACACCCAGCAGCAGGATCGTCAGCCAGACGCGAATGGGGTTATTGATAAACTGACGAGAGATATCCATTACAGTCCCCGTTCACGCGTCCAGATACGCACCGGCTGCTTAGCATGAAGCTCACCCACACCTGCCGCCACCACGCGCTCACCGGCCTTAAGCCCGCTGGTGATCACCACCCCCTCTGCGGTCACTTGCCCCACGCTGACCTTGCGGTCTTCAAGATGGAGTGCGTCACCTTCCCCGGCCACGACCCAGACGTGCGGTTCATTACGCGGGCTGTTGTCCGGGTTAAAGACCGCCTCAACCGGTACGACCAGCGCCTGAGCGCCCGCGCCAGCCGGGAGGTTGGTTAAATTGATCGTCACCGTACCGCTTACGCCTCCCACGGCGGGAAAATCATCCGGGCGCGGCATGGTGAGGATGACCTGCCAGGTCAGGGTGTTGCTGTCGCTGCTGCCCGAGTGCTCTTTGTAGACAGCGGTAAACTCCCGATCCGGAAAGGCGTTAATTCTCACCACGGGACGATACTGCGCGTTACGGATATCAAAGGTTTTGAACAGGTTCTCAGGAATACTAAACACCACGTCCAGCAGGTCGGTGCGGGTCAGGGTCGCAATGGGTTGACCGGCAGACACCACCTGATGGTTTCGCACATGCACGCTGGCCGCCGTTCCGCTGAAGGGGGCGACGAGCGTCATCTGATTCAGCTCTTCTCGGGCAATCTGCAACGCCGCATTCGCCGAATCGCGGTTCGCGCGCTGCACGTCCATTTCGGCCTTCGAAATCGCCTGGCGACCAGCCAAGGTCTGGAAGCGATCGAATTGTCGCTGGGCCAGCGTCGCTGCCGTTTGTCTGTCGTTAACACGCTGCTGGGCTTCACGGGCGTTCAGTCTGGCAAGCTGTTGCCCCTGTTTGATGGTGGCACCCTGACGTATATCGAGCGCTTCAATTTGACCTGCGCGCTTGAAGGAAAGGTCTGTTGCATCACCCGATTCTATGCGGGCAGGGAAAACACGCTGCTGGGCATGACCGGGGACAGTCACCTCCGCCACTTTCACCATTCGCGGCAGGGGGGAAGCTTGCTCGTGTTTCGGGTCACACGCCGTGAGCGTTAACATAACGAAGGGTAAAAGAGAGAGGTAGCGGTTCACTGTATTCCCCTAATAAATAACTGTTTTATTTATTCCGTAGCAAGGGCAGGGGGTGACACTATTCAGCCAGAACAGTGACAACCATATAGGTAAATAGGCCAATTGCCGTGCTGGCAATAATGGCAAGCGCGATAAACAAACCAAGACGGAAAAGGCTTAAACCGTACATTCATTCCTCCATGCGCCGTAAGGAGCGTCTTTCTATGAGCATAGTTGGAGAAAAGGTAAATGTTAAATAACCAATATCAGTGGGTAAGCGTTAAACCTGATATTCCTGTGCTACGTTTAATATCATTCATCTCTTTTTCCCGTAACTGGCATTAAGGGTAACCCCCTGCATTTAATGCGTTTTATTGCTTCTCCCACTACCGTGTTGGTTATAAAAAGGATGCTCGATATGTATAAAAATATTCTGGTTCCTGTGGATGTTTACGAGACGGGCCTGGCGGATAAAGCGTTGCACCATGCACAGTTTCTGGCGCAAAGCGCATCGGGTGACATTCATTTGCTGCATGTCATGCCCAGGTTTTCAGCCGAATTGACGCGTGGTTTTATTTCAGATGCGCGCAAGATGGATGAATATATGATTAATAATTCGAAAGAAAAACTGGCTGACCTGGTCAAAAAACTGAGTCTGCCAGCAGAACGTGTTCATCTCCATGTCCGTAGCGGGAATGTTCGCGATGAGGTTATTAAGCTTGCTGATGAACTTGCTGCCGGGGCAATTATTATCGGTTCCCGAAATCCCAATATTCAAACCCATCTGTTAGGGTCAGAGGCGGCAAGTATTGTGCGTTACGCACATGTTCCTGTTTTTGTTATTCGTTAATTATATGAAAGCAAGGTGATTTCTGAAAAGAACCTGAGGAAGGAACGATGAAAACAGGAAAACCTGAACGTCCTTATTATCAACAAACTGTTGACGACACCCTGGCGAATATCAGCTCCACCGTGGAGGGGCTGAGCAGCACTGAGGCATCGGCCCGCCTCCAGCAGTATGGTGAGAATGCGTTACCGCAGAAAAAGGGCAAGCCCGCCTGGCTGCGCTTCCTGGCCCATTTTAACGATGTGCTGATTTACGTTCTGCTGGTGGCTGCGCTACTCAAGCTCTTTATGGGCCAGTGGGTAGATATGTTTGTCATCCTCGGGGTGGCCATCGTTAACGCGCTGATTGGCCATATCCAGGAGAGCAATGCAGAAAAATCGCTGCAAAGTATTCGCAATATGCTCTCCAGCGAAGCCGTGGTGGTTCGACAAGGTAATCATGAAACGATCCCCACCACGACGTTGGTCCCGGGGGACATCGTCGTGATCCGTGCCGGAGATCGTATTCCTGCGGATTTGCGTGTGATTGAAGCGCATAACCTGCGCGTGGAGGAGGCCATTCTGACTGGCGAATCCACCGTTGTTGAGAAAAACAGCGATGCGTTAAGCGGGGAACTGCCTCTGGGCGACCGGTATAACTTGCTCTATTCCGGCACCACCGTTAGCTCCGGCGGCGGGAAAGGCGTGGTGGTGGCGACTGGGGGCGAAACCGAGCTTGGCCATATCAACCAGATGATGTCCGACATCGAAAAACACCGTACACCGCTGATGGTGCAGATGGATAAGCTCGGTAAGACCATCTTCATCACTATCCTGGTGATGATGGTGGCGCTGTTTGTCTTTAGTCTTCTGTTCCGGGACATGCCGGTTTCCGAGCTGGTGCTGTCGCTCATCAGCCTCGCCGTTGCCGCGGTGCCGGAAGGCCTGCCAGCTATCATTTCCATCATCCTTTCGCTTGGCGTACAGGCTATGGCGCGTCGCAAGGCCATCATCCGTAAGCTGCCTACGGTGGAAACGCTGGGTGCGATGACGGTGATCTGCTCGGATAAAACCGGCACCCTGACCATGAACGAAATGACGGTCAAAGCGGTGATTACCGCTGACACGACGTATCGCGTGGAGGGCGACAGTTACGAACCGGTGGGGAATATTCACCCCGTTGATGACCCGACGCCCGTCAGCGTAACGCAGGGGTCGTTGCTGGAACGTTATTTGCGCACCATTGACCTGTGTAACGACAGTCAGTTGATCAAAGACGAGCAGGGACTGTGGAAAATCACCGGGGGGCCGACCGAGGGCGCGCTGAAGGTGCTGGCGGCGAAAATCCCGATTCCACCGCTCGATACCGAAATGCGCAGTAAAATCCCGTTTGATTCGCAGTATAAATACATGTCCACGTTGTACCGTCTTGGCGATGAAGAGGTGATTCTGCTTACCGGCGCGCCGGACGTCCTGTTCCGCCTCTGTCAGTTCCAGCAGACGAATGACGGACTACAGCCGTTCGATCAGCCCTACTGGGAAGGAAAGATTGAAGAGTATGCCCGTGAGGGGCTGCGCATGGTGGCTGCTGCCTGGAAACCCGCCCGCGACGGGCAACGAGAGCTGGATCATCCAGATCTACAGGATGGGGTGATCCTGCTTGGGATTGCCGGAATGATGGATCCGCCGCGTCCGGAGGCCATTACCGCCATTGCCGACTGCCTGCAAGCGGGGATCCGCGTGAAAATGATCACCGGCGACCACCCGCAAACGGCAATGAGCATTGGGCAAATGTTGGGTATTGGTAACGCCGCAAGCGCCATCACCGGACGCGAGCTGGAAGCGATGGACGATCGTCAGCTAAGCGACGCCGCGCAGCAATACGATATTTTCGCGCGTACCAGCCCGGAAGATAAATTCCGCCTTGTGCAGGCCCTGCAAAGTAAACAGGAAGTGGTGGGCATGACCGGGGATGGCGTCAATGATGCCCCGGCGCTCAAGCGGGCGGACGTGGGGATTGCCATGGGGATTAAAGGGACGGAAGTCACCAAGGAAGCCGCCGACATGGTGTTAACGGATGACAACTTTGCCACCATTGCCCGTGCGGTACATGAGGGACGGCGGGTTTACGATAACCTGAAAAAGACCATTCTGTTCGTTATCCCCAGTAACATCGCACAGGCTCTGCTGATCATCATTGCGCTGCTGGCGGGGAACCTGATCCCGCTGACGCCGGTCCTGATCCTGTGGATGAACATGGCGACATCGGCAACGCTGTCGTTTGGCCTGGCGTTTGAAGCAGGCGAGAAGGACATCATGAACCGCCCACCGCGTAAGGCGAATCTCCACGTCATGGACGGCTATGCCATCTGGCGCGTGGTGTTTGTCGGTCTGATGATTGCCATCAGCGCCTTCGTGCTGGAAGCCTGGTTACAGCCGCGCGGTTACTCAGCTGAATTTATCCGTACCGTGCTGCTGCAAACCCTGGTGACCGCGCAGTGGTTCTACATGCTTAACTGCCGCGTGAATGACGGCTTCTCACTGAGCAAAGGCCTGCTGGCGAATAAAGGGATTTGGATCGTGAGCGGCGTACTGTTAGCGCTACAAATTCTTATCATTTACGCACCGTTCATGCAGATGCTGTTTGGCACCGAAGCGCTGCCGTTCCGGTATTGGGTCATAACGTTCAGTATTGGATTCATTATGTTCTTGATTGTTGAAGTGGAAAAACAATTAACGAAGCGATGGAGAGTTGTGGAACGCTAAAACAAATACCACCACGCAGGTGGATGTAAAATATTACATCCACCTGCTATGACTAACGACTTTAACGTTTTTTTGAAATGTAAAACATTTACTCTTTAAGAGCCTAACCATGAACACTAAGTATGAGAATAAAATCAAACCAGATATACGTCATTACTTATGCGGGGCGGTATGGTTCGCGACATTCACTTGTCAGGCAGATGAATTAAATCTTTATTCGATAAACACAGGATCTTATGTTTACCATTTGACGCATAATCATGGGCAATATACGGAACATTTTGACAACAAATTTATATCAGTAGAACGAAAATTTTCAGAACAATCAGAATATAGTTATATTCTTGGTACTATGAATAATAGCTTTAATGACAGATGCTTAGCTGCTGGCGTCAGAAAAGATTGGGCGAATCTTGGCGATGGACTGGTTTTCAAAGGGATATATGGGTATGTAGGCGAGTTTTTCTTTGATGCCTTTAGCGATTGTGGTGACCATGGTTCTTATCATGACTTTAAAAAAGTGACTGGGGTGGGTTTTTCACCTTATATTTATCATGGGTTTCAGTATAATTTCACATCATATTTTGGTATGGATGTTGGTTTAATCATACCCTCGGTGTTTGTTATTACTGTACAGTGGAGCTTTAGATGAAATGGCTTATGAAATAATACTAGGGGGTATTCTTTCTTCATTTAGGCAAAGACTGTGCTGCGGAAACCACACTTATCCTGTCTTTTAAAAGCGCTGATTTCACCGTACAACTCCCCCTCGATTTAGAAGTGAGATAACCTACTGATTCACCTTAGCGGAAGTTTCGTTCTGATGCCCTTCTGATCATTACATAAGCCGGCAGGATCACCGCTTAGTAATAAGACATTTTCCCCTGACAGACTAAAAGGTTCGGATTTAATTCGTTGGTATCAGACTTCGTGGGGCAAATTGAAGACACAAAAAAGCCCGCAAGGCTTGCGCCGTGCGGGCTCTTAGGACTTCATCGGATGACTCTGGTAATCACCGATGGAGAATTTTGGGCTGGCGGAGTCTGAATTGGTTCTGTAACTCATTGTTTAATAGCTGATAACCTTCAGTTCAATTTTCAATTTGGTCCCATTGTTGGTCCTAAAAGAAAATGTCAGGCTTTTTGCAGGGGAGGGGAGGTTACAGTAGAAGTCTCTTCGTCTGTGAGATTAGCATTTTGCTTTCCTTTAGTCTGCTCTGTATTTAAGCGTTTATTTCACGTTAGTTTTTAGCAAGCCGGTAGAGCGCCTTGCTCGCAGAATATCCACTACGGAAATATACGGGGTTTGTTCTTGCCGCGAAAACCCCTTCCGGTCGATACGGACAAGCCCGTATTTTTCTACCAGAAAATTCATAGCGTCAACCAGAGTGATACCGGCATCAATGTGCTCATGAATAATGGTTTCATTACTGAACGGTGTGTCATTCAGCGTCAGGCCATAGTGCTGCGATAACAGATAAGTCAGCAGTCGCTGCCAGACTTCAATGGGTGACAGGCAGGGCTGATCCGCCCGTGTCGGGTGTGATGATATTTTTTGCATGATGTTTACTCTGTGATGTTAAGGAAACAAGCAGGGATTTACTGTGGCTCAGTCTGGTCAGGGTAAATAGCGATGTAGACATAACCACAGGAGCCGAGTGTATCGGCTTCGCAAGTCAGTCCATTGTGATATAGCGTGACGCAGTGCTGATGCCGGGGAGAGAGTTCTCCGCTGGTGAGCATCAGCTCCAGTTGCTCGAGTATCAATGGAAAGGCCTGATCTAGGTGTAGCGCGTCATCGTCGCTGAAAGCACCGTTGAATCCGGCCCGGTCAGCGAGAAAATGCACCCGGTTGCCTTCCTGCACCAGACGAGCGCCAAAACAGGGTGTGATCGTGCGCTTTAGTCCCCACTGCTGGCAGGTAAGATTCTCCGGTTTGGTACCGGATGCTGAGTGATTGCTCATTATTGTTCCTGACTAAAGGGAAGGATTAATTAAGAGTGACACTTCGAAGAATGACATAGGGACCATTGCGATCCTGACGGCGCTCAGCAAACACGGCCAGAACGCCGCGTATATCTTCTACCTCGCGGCCAGCATAATGGCAGATACTGCCAGACCATTTATATTTGCCTGTACTGAAGCGAAACAGCCGGGAGCCAGGATGTTGCCGGTACAGAGCCATGGCCTGGCGTTTACTGATGATTTTCATATCCAGCCTCGCTCTGCAAACGACACAATGCCATCTGAACCGACAACCAGATGATCGAGTATGTTCACATCAACCACTGCTAACGCTTCTTTAAGCTTGCCCGTAATGCTGCGGTCGCATTGGCTGGGCTCCGGATTACCAGATGGATGGTTATGCGCCAGCACGGCAGCGGCAGCATTGAAGCGAAGCGCTGACTTCACCACTTCACGGGGATGGACCTGGACATGGTTAACCGAACCGGCAAACAGCGTTTCACGCTCCAGTAAACGGTGCTGGTTATCGAGATAGAGCACCATAAACACTTCCCGTTCTTGTCCGGCCAGCTGTAACCGAAGCCAGTCACGGGCAGCAGTACTTGAGGTAAAGGCTATCCCAGGCTGGCGCAGATATTTATCCAGCAGGTTGATAGCCCGGCGAATGGTCCGTTGGGCATAAGGTGTCAATCCGGATGTCGCTGGGAGCAAGCAACCATGTTGTGCCATAACCGTCAGTGGAAAGAGTTCAGGCTGTGATGACACCGGGGAAAATGCAGAATTCATGTCAGGCATTCCTCAGTCGATGAGATGCATAATGGCGCTGCATTCCATATGGTTCAGCGCGAAGTCACGTAAGCGATAATAGTGTTCAGTCATCGCGTCACATTCGGTACGACAGGCATGGTGGCTGAATGCCATCAAACAAGCGACTATCCCCGCAGCTTCGCCAGTAAGTTCCGAGCCGTTGCCGTTCATACTGTTGAACAATGTCCATTTCTCATCGCTCTCAGCCTCAGGAGCCATAAAAACACCGCCGTTGCTGAGCGTCGAAAAGCGCCAGATACCGCCGTGATAATCGACGCACAGCCGGTCCATCCAGGCGAAAATGCGAGGTTCAAGGGTTATCCATTGTGGGATGGAACCAAAGTGCTGCGGCCAGAAGCCAATGCGTAACTCATCTGGGACCACTGAGGCAGTAATTGCCGCCTGCTCAACAAACTCTAGGTTTTGTGTATTCATTAAACTATCTCCTTATGCCGGAACGGTTGTTTAACGCCCGAAAAATTCGAGCATGTTTTCTGCCATAACCCACAGGGCGCGGTTGAGCTTCACATCGCCGTCAATACCGGTAACAGCACGGGTGCGGCTGCTTTTCCCCTGAGCGGTTCGCCCTGACAGACCTCCTTTCATCAGGTTCTCCTGCACGCGTTGGTATACGGTCCACAGGTCATCGCTGTAATCTTCCCGGCGGCGCGGAGTCAGCAACTGCGATACCGTGACCGGCTGGTAGTCATCACCAAATCGATACTTCAATGCGGCATTCGCCAGTGCGTGACGGGCGGGTACAGGTAGCGCCAGAGACTGCATTGCATCCCGTTTCTCATCTACCCGGTCAAAGACCCCGAGCACTTCGTAAGCCCCTTCAATCACCTTCTCGACGACATTGCCTTTATGCGGTACCCGCACTTCTCCGAATGACTGGCCGCAGACCAGACCATTGGTACAGACGCCTCGAAATAGCCCCGGCAACATCTGGTAGCTTGATGAGCCGTCATGGCTGTTGAGAAGAATGATTTCCGGTACCTGATGCCCGGTTAGTTGCCCGGCGCGACGCAGGCGCAGCATGTGTTTGGTGTGCTCCCGCTTACTCTGGTCCCGAACCTTTGTCTGGCAGGCAAAGAACGGCTCAAAGCCTTCACGCTGCAGGCTTTCGAGGATGGTGATGGTCGGGATGTAGGTATAACGGTCCGAGCGTGATTCATGCTTGTCGCTCCCGAACACGCTCGGGACATGGCTCATCAGCTCTTCATGGGTCAGAGGTCGGTCACGGCGTATCTGGTTTATACGGCCAAAGCGGCTGGCTAATCGCATGGATAACTCCTTATGCGGTGGGTAAAAATACAAAAGGCCACACTTCCCGAAGGAGGTGTGGCCTGACTTTATTTATAACGGTGATGCGCTGGTGATGGTTATGCAGGGAATTTGCGGATGCCATAACGAGCGATATACCGGTTCAGCCAGTAACCGCCATCCGGCTCAAAGTTCCAGGCCCGCCAGACCATGCAACGCTCATGACGGATAACCAGACGGAAATGTGTCCCCAGGTCGTCCTCTGTAGCAACGTTGGAATATTGAGAAGCGACTACCTCTGCCTGCTGGCGCGTAAAAGGTTCATCAGGCAATTCAGTGAGTTCAGGCATACAGGCTCCTTAAAACAAAAAGCCCCTGTGGCATAAGCGACAGGGGCTGAATCAAGCGGGCAATGAAGCAGCTAAGATGCCTTACCACCGACAACCGTGACTTGTAACGGTCGGTAGTACTGCGGGTCGAAAACTGACAGTGGCAGGTCAATCTGGTAACCATTACGCTCTTCTGTTGCCTTCATGATTTCGACGGAGCTGGCGTTTTCCACGCATTCGTTCTCCAGCGAGGCTTCCTGAGAGCGGGTGGCATCGCTATCGCCAAATGCAGCCACCGCCATATTCCCCATCGCCAGCGTGTTTCCCCCTTTATCTTTCAGCCGCAGGGAGAGTGTCAGAGGCCCGAATCCTTCGCCACTTCCGCCGTTGTCCAGGTGAAACTGCCACACGCAGACATTTCCCGGCACCCAGACCATGTCGGTGTTGCGGATACTGATGTAACGCTGTTCTTCGGCCTGAGCCGGTGACAGCAGACAGAGGCTCATAGCGAAAACTGAGATAACGCCTGTCATCTTCATCATGGATTTTTCTCCTGATTCTCCGGCAGATAGAGTTTCCCCATTTCCTTACCATCGTGTGAATAAACCACCGATTTCTCACCCGTGTAGTTGTCGATCTCAATCCTGAAGCTCAGAGTGATATTGTCCGCAAGGCACAGGGCTGCCATCAGTGGCTGCACCGTTTTCTGCTGCATGTCAGCAATGTAGTAATAATTGCCTGACTCACAGCCTTCCGGCGACTGGCGGGTTTTCATCACCGTGTATTGCGGTGTACCGAAGGCATCCTTCTTTACCCATTCCTGGGCAATATCAGATTTATGCGACACAATCTTGCTGAACGGTGGCGGGGTCAGGTCCTTAAACAGGGCTATCGCTTTCACACCCGCATCTTCCTTGCTGTCGCAACCAGAGACCCCCATGGCACCGATAACCATCAAAACGGTGAGAACAGGTCGATAAAATTTCTTCATGGTGCAGATTCCTTATTAGTCGTCCGTTCTGTTGCTTCAGCAGTTACCAGTGCGTCGACACAACTCTGCCAGACTCTGTTGAGCTACCCACTGCTGCAGTTTCTGCTCTGAGGCCGAACGCTTCGCCGCCAGGGCAGCCTGCTGCTGTTTGTTGACACAGTTTTCCGGGAATGCAGCAAGTACCTGGTTGCTGTGAGGTTCGTCAGCCAGCTCCAACTGATACTGGGTGTCGATGATAGTGAAGTAACACCCTTTCCCCTGGTCTTCGCCCTGATAGACCGATGTCAGGTCGGAGTAATAACCGCTGGCAGGTTTCAGATTCAGCTTGCGCACGGTGTGCGTTTTTTTGTCGGCGAGAAAATAAGCTCCACCTCCCCGCTGACGCAGCAGAAATTGTTTAGTCCAGGGGTAATTGCCAATGACACTGGCCTGGTAGAGCGTGTTGTTCAGCGTGTCATTGTTCATGCCATCGGCCGATTTCCAGCCATCCGCCTGCATGTACTGCCAGAATTTGACGGTACCCATGACAGTTTCGGCAGACGCCGGAAAGACAACGCCAGCGCAGAGACTGACGGCCAGCGCCGTTGTGGTCAGTAATTTCTTCATCATGATTCCTTATGAGGTAAAAGACCGTCGCCGGTTCTGGCGAGCAGTGAGTGAAAAACGTGAAAATGGGGAAGGGCTCTGAGTAATTCCGGTTCAGCGAGAACGTTGCGAATCTGAAGGTCAGGCACGAACAGTTCCGGGTGCAAGGTAACCGCATGGATATCGTTCAGCGGAAACACCGCCACGCGATGATGATGCTCTCCAGTCAGATACCAGTGCCCGCCGCAGAGTACGAGGCGGTATGGTGCAAGCCCTGAACAGCGACAACCTTCAGCCAGTAGCGTCACACGGCGATGCTCTGATATGGCCCTGACAAGGCGTGTAAATATGCCTGGCCTGGGTGGCGACAATGGTTCCGGCTCTGCCCATATGAGGCACGGAGACTCACCGGGCCCACTCAGCAGTGAGCTGACCATGTGGTTATCCATGTCAGGAAACAAAGTCTCCACGCCTGACTGACGAGCAAAAGTCCGCACAGCCAGTTCGCGTTGATGGCTACCAGAGAGTAGACGACAGGTGCCATCGCGATATTCCAGGTCCAGGTACATCAGTCGCTCACGAAAGTCCCGGCGAAGGGTGCGGATCGACACGCCAAACTCTGCGGCAAGAAGGCCCATATTCAGTGTTTCACCAGCAACAAGGCGGCTGATAATCAGGGACAGCCGAACCGCCAGCCGTTCATGGCGACGCTCAGTCTGGGACATTAGATTTTCTCCATCCCGTTAACAGGCTGAAAATTAAGTGATTAGTGTAACGAAGGGGTCGGACAGGGTATGGACATGGGAAGGCGTATTTTTTCAGTGCAAGGATTACAGCTGTAATGCGGATTTGCGCCCAATCGATGGACTAGCTGCTCGTTAATTGAGCTCAGAAAGGACAGGGAGTGTCCGCCATGAGCGGTTTGTCATAAGAAAATCCAGTCCCAGACGGCACGGGCAACAGTCACCACCGCTTCCCGTACGGTTCGAATCACATCCCTTACAGGCGCTGGCAGAAAAGATGATGACTCCACAGTGCCAATCATTTCATCCACGGCATTCCCAAAGCTCTCTCGAGCCTGCTTCTTTACTGGCTCTGTGCAGAGCCTGCCATGCAGCTGTGTCGTCAGTGGGCTGGTGGCCCGGTCAGGCAGGCTGCGCATCATCGTCTCTACCATCGCATCCAGCCCCCAACCCGTTCGGGCCGATACAACACAGACTGGATGGTGCGGCAGGAAGAGCTGCTGCACAGCGCTCCGCTTGGCCTCAATTGTCGACTGTTGGCTATGAGAGGGAGTATTGCTGGTGGTATTCCACTGGTGACAAGGTTCGGCCTTGTCAGCCTGATTCACCACAAATAACACCCGATGCTGATACGCCAGCATCACCTTACAATAGAAGTGTTCATCCACTGACAGTGCCCGATCATCAGCTTTGATGACCCATAACACCAAATCCAGCTCAGGTAGGATGTGACGATAAAGTGCGGCGTATTCTTCGTCGCGTTGCTCGCTTTCACCCACACCAGGTAAATCAACAATCATCAGGCTGTGATTGCCATTGCGGAGCCGGAAGCGCAGCACATCGCGCGTGCAGGCCCTCACATCACTGACCGGTGTGACTTCGCCTTGGAACAGGGCATTGCAGAGAGACGACTTACCGACACCGGTTTTACCCATGATGCCAATCACCGGCTCGTAGTGAATGAGCTTTTGAATATGGCCAAAAATATGTTTGCCAATAGCATGTGGGAGTGACGCTAACGGCTTTTCGATGGCCTGCAGACCTTCTGATTTTTTCATGATACGACCTCAGTAGAAAAACAAAACCCCCGAGCCAAAAAGGCGTCGGGGGGGATCACGGAAATAATATATTTCTGAAATTATTTTGAATGCTATTATTTCATGTGGCTTAGTTCTTCTGAAGCCATCGCTCAGGTCTACTACCACAATCTTATTTTTATCGAGTTGATAATAAGAGAAAAAATTCATATTCTACAAAGAGTAAAGGGATCCTGCTGGTCATTCAACGAAGGCATGGCACTGTAGATGATTAATTAAAGGATCTTATGCATTGGTTCAAAATGTGTGTAAGTTGTGATAACTAGCTGTTTTATCTAGTTTAGTTGACGGATTATTCAATAAGCTTATTTCTCAAAACGGTTATTTAAAGTCAGGGTATGACTAAGCTGGAGGGCACTTGGTAAAATCACTTAGACCAATAAAGGATATGCTGGATAGTGAGCCGTTAACTGTGCCTACATCGTGGCCAAATGCTAACGCGCGATTACTTGGTCTTGGAGCTGGTTTACCCGTGGCCCCTCTAGATCGCTTAGCACAATTTAGTGCTTCAGATTTTGAGAGATTTACACTCGAGTGGGCATCCGACTATCTAGCGCAATTAGAAGAAGTCAATGAGGTCCAACAAAGAGGTGGTGCGGGCGACAAAGGGCGAGACGTTATCGTCTGGTTGGACTCTAGTGAGGTAATCCCTCGGCGATGGCGCTTATATCAATGTAAACACTATGGAACAAGATTGGGGACAGCTGCCGGTATCGCCGAGATTGGAAAGGTTATCTACTACACACTTCGAGGCGACTATACCATTCCTGAAGAGTATTGGTTTGTAACTCATCAAGGTGTTGTAGGCCCGCTGCAAGACTTACTAGATGACCCTGACAAGATGCGGCAGCATGTGTTGGATAACTGGGATGAGCAATGTGCAAACCAAATAATGAAAGCCTCCGTTCCACTTACCCCAGAACTAAGATTTCACATTTTGTCATTCCCATTTAGTATTTTTCGGTCAAAGCAACCTATTGAAATTATTAACGAGCATGCAAAAACTCGTTTTCATCTTACAGTTTTTGGATTGCCATTAATTAATCGCCCGAAACCTCCTGCGCCCCCTTCAACAGTTTCAGCTAGTGAAATTGGTTACATCACACAACTATATGCTGTTATCGGAGAAAACTTGGGAATGCAGGTGACTCAAGTTGCAGATTTTGTAGCTCATGCACCACTCAAGAACCTTTTTGAACGTTCGCGTATTACATTTTATTGTGCGGAAAATCTAAAAGAGCTTGCACGTGATCAAATGGCAGATACCGCATTTTTCGATAGCCTGGTTGATGAGTTTTGCGATGGCCTTTATCACGTATGTAATGAAATGGCAGATACAGGTCTTAAAAAAATGCGATCAACAATTTTAGCAGCACAAAGTTTACAATTAGGTGGGCATGCATTGGCTCCGCATGTCGTTGCCAATGATCGTGAAGGGATTTGTCATCACATGGCCAACGAAAACCGTGTCATATGGTGTGACTTATGATTACCCCCATAAATTCGCATATACCAAGGCCATTTAACTCTCCGTTTGAGTGTGGATTGCGTATGCTTTTCATTCTTGCCGCGACGTCCAAGCAAAGTGCTGATTTACAGCGCCTTGTCTCCTACGATTACTTGCTGGTTCATTCAGGTGACGTTGATGGTGGTCCTCCGAGCCTCCATCCTGATGTTCCTTTCAGAGGTAATGAGTTACTAGTCAAACGAGACTTGATAGAAGCGGGTCTTAATCAAATGTTCGCTCGGGAGCTCCTGAAGAAAGCCTTCACAAATGATGGCATAATTTACGCTTCTAACGAACTTACTACAGCTTTCATTAGTCTTCTTACAACCGATTACTCTAATGCAATAAGAGAGCGTTCTTTTTGGGTTATCAATAAATTCGAACATTTTAGCAATGCTGAATTGAGTAATTACATGAGCATAAACGTTGGTCGGTGGGGGACGGAATTCCCACGCTTTACCGCTGCGCGAGAATTGGAGCTCTAACATGCAAATTAGAAAAATAATCCTTAGGGGCGGTTCAGAGGTAGAGGATGCAACCATTGATTTTGCCGCTGGTGCGAATATTTTAGCAGGTCAATCAGATACAGGGAAAAGTTATTTATTTCATTGTATAGACTATATTCTTGGGGCAGATGAGTTCAAAAAAACTATTCCTATTGCAGAACCATATTCTCAGTTGTATGTAGAATTTGAAAACTCGGAAAAAAATAGTATTACACTCGAGCGGAACCTGTCTGGCGGCGGAGTGGTTGTTTATTATTGCAAATTCGAAGAAATTACAGAAGTTGGCGAGAAAATTGCAACTCGTCGTTCAGGTAAAGGTCAATCGAAAGATATTACTTCAGTGTTGCTACCTTTCAGCGGTATGAAAGATGAGGCTAAACTTCGTAAAAATGATAATGGTGATGTTCAACGTCTAACAGTACGTACTCTTCTACCTGTATTCATGGTCAATGAAGTTGCCATGATTGACGAAAAATCACCTGTTGTTGGCGATGGTACATTTGATGCTACAGCGCGTAAGCGTATGTTTTCCTATTTGCTTTCTGGTAAAGATGATACTGGTATTATTGCAACTGAACATCGTGATATTGTTATTACACGAAATAGAGCACGACTTAGTCTTATCGAAGATATGCTGGAGCCTCTCGAGAACAAGGTTCAAGACTTCAATGATGATCCGGAAGAAACAATTGAAAAAATTGAAAGTGCGATTCAGAATGTTTATTCTGAGCTAACCAAAACTACAAGCGAACGTGAGGGAGTTTTAGAGTCATTAAAAAAAGAAACAGCGGAGTTGCAACGTGCAGAGACACAGCTTATTGCAATTGAAGAAGTATTGTTGAGATATAACCTGTTAGATAAACGTTACGAGTCTGATTTAAGTCGCTTGGATTTTATCGCCGAAGGAGTTCATTATTTTACCAGTCTTCAGGAAGTAAATTGTCCGCTTTGTGAACAGAAAATGGATGAAGAACATGTTCATGGGGTTGGGCAAAACAGCGCAGATATTTATGAAGGAGCCAGAGCAGAAGCATCTAAGATTAAGGCTTTGAAGATCGATCTCATTGATGCAATTCACACTCTCGAAGAACGTTTGCTTGGATGGAAAAAGGAAGTAAAATCTAATCGTGATAATATTAAAGAATACGAAAGCTACTTGAATGAAATATTATCATCTAATTTAAGCGAACTGAATAATCGACTCAAGAAATTAATTCAGAGACGTATAACATTAGAGGGTATAAGAAATGATAGAGAACAACTGAATAGTCTTAAGTTGATGAAGGAAGATATTGAAAAATCGACAACTAACAAGACATCTAAGGTCTCTAAATGGGAACCCTTACCGACAGTGGCGTTACGTACTCTATGCAAATCTATCGAGGACGTGCTGAAAAGTTGGTGCTGGGGGGAAGACCCAAGAGTTGAGTTTGATCATAAACTGTATGACATAGTGGTAGATGGACAATCTCGACAGTCACATGGTAAAGGAGTTCGCTCAATTCTTTATTCTGCATTTGTCATTGGTCTTTTACTATATAGTGTTAAACAAGGTAAACCACACCCCGGCTTTGTGATTCTTGACTCACCACTAACGAGTTATCGTAAATCACCATCAATTGGGCAGCAGGACACTGCAGTATCTGCCAGTATTGAGACTGGTTTTTGGGCGTCGTTAAAAGAACTAAGTGCTGAAGTTCAAGTTATAGTAATTGAGAACAAAGAACCCTTAAGTGATGTCGCTAAAGCCGTTCATTATGAATGGTTCGCTGGAGATACAGCACAGGCAGGCCAAAGAGTCGGGTTCATTCCCTTACGGCAATAAGTATTGAGCTTAGAGCGGAGATGTCTCCCCAAAATTTAGTTAAAAGTTGGATTTTTTATTAAAGATGAGTGAATAAAATGCCATGGAGTTCTGAACATCTAAAATGGTTTTCTGATAATGGAGAAAGACTAACGACCTCTGATGGCAAGGAGATCGAAGTGTGGGATTTTAATCATGCTCAGGATGATGTTGTGCTCAGCGCATGGGCGAGACATTTTAGAAACCATTATTGTTTAGATACAGACATAGACTTTCTACGAGGAAAACTAGCTAGGAAAGATTATCTCAACAATATTAAATTTCCCTCTGAGACCTCAAAGCTTGGACCAGGTATCAGAGCCGGAGACTTTGGTGAAATACTAGTTTGTGACTATTTACAATGGTTACTTGATTGCTGGGTGCCTAGAGTTCGTTGGTCTTCAAAAGTAGTTCGAGACGAATCACCGAAGGGTAGTGATGTTGTTGGTTTTCGTTTTCACCATAAAAATGGTGAATATTCTATTGAAGATGTAATGTTTGTTTTTGAATCGAAGACTAAGTTCTCTGCCTCTACTGTTAACCGACTACAAAACGCTATCAATGATTCAGCTAAAGACCATATTAGAATTGATGAATCACTTAATTTTATAAAACAAAAGTTATATGAATATCGAGAAATAAACCAAGCAAAAAAAATAGAAAGATTCCAGAATCCAGTTGATATACCATTTAAAGAAAATTATGGTGCCGCAGCGATAATTTCTTCAGATTTTTTTGATGTTGAAGAGTTAACATCTTCTGATTGCAACAAAATTCCTACAACAGCCAAGTCGAAAGAATACACCCCCCATCCAAATCACGGAAATCTTAAACTTTTGGTTATTAGAGGGGCTAATATGATGCAGCTGGTACATGAACTCTATAGGAGGGCTGCTGATGAGGCCTGAACGGAAATCCTTACAGTTACTTGGTATTGCACGTTCAAAAGGAAAAATGTACGAATATGGCATTTCTGAAGAACATCATATTCAAATTCCTCAAGATCCAGCTAAATTGTTTACAATATCTATAGGAATATTAGGTGATCTTGCCGCAGCAATAAATAGGGACCAAACAGAGCCTGGTTTATTATCAGAGCTAAGAAGAAATTTGCTTTTTTCTGCCCATTTTTTCGACTCATACATCCAATCTAGATTAGGTGAGGAACTGGATTCATATTTATTACTTCTTGGTGCATCCTCTTATTATCTGTGTGACCTACCAGGAAGCTCTTCCGTATTAGCAAATAAAATAGATTCTGATTTTCCTGACTTAAATGCTGATGGCCTTGAAAATATTATTCTATGGATGCTTCGAGGTGATGCGTCGGTGTATTTTGGTGGTGCTGAGGGACGGATTGGAAACTATATTGATTCCGTATTTGAATTGTTGGTTTTATTTATAAATAATGGTGATAATGAAAAAGAACTTATAAATAAAGCTATCGAGCTTAGAGAGGCTGCTTACAAATTCGGAACTCCCCGCCAGTTGTTACTTGGCGATATAGCTGTAGCCTTAGTTAGAAAGAAAATTGAAAACTCCTGTTGGAATGCTCTGCCTATTTACTCTGGACTTTCAAAAAATAGTTGGAGTAAGTCAATTAAAAAAGAATCATTCATAAAAGAATTATGGCCAGCACAACATCTTTTAGGAAAGGCTGATGTTTTCAAGGGCAAATCAGCCATTGTTCAAATGCCTACTAGTGCAGGAAAAACTAAGGCTGTAGAAATCGTACTAAGAAGCGCCTTTATTTCAGAGCGCGTGTTACTGGCTATAATCATCGCTCCATTTAGAGCCCTATGTCATGAGATTAAAAATAGTCTTGTGGAAGCATTCTACGATGAACCAATTCTGGTGGATGAACTGTCCGATGCGTTACAAACTGACTTTGAAATCGTGTCTATCCTTGCTCAACAACAGATCTTAGTTGTTACTCCTGAAAAGCTACTTTATGTTCTACGCCATGCACCAGAACTTGCTTCGCATCTTGGATTACTAATTTTCGATGAAGGTCATCAATTTGATAGCGGCAAACGTGGCATCACATACGAATTACTTTTAACTTCACTCCGTTCTATGATACGTGAAGATACACAAAAAGTACTTATTTCAGCAGTTATTAGCAATGCAGAAGCTGTTGGTGAATGGCTTAACGGCGAATCTAATGTTGTTGAAGGTACAAGCCTTATCCCCACTTTCCGATCTGTTGGATTCGCAAGTTGGATGGACCAATTAGGAAGAATTGAGTACGTAGATAGTCGTGATGCTGAACAAAACGAATTTTTTGTCCCTAGGGTGATAGAGAGTATTAATCTTGGCAAAAAAAATCGAGAAAGAACGGACCGCGCCTTTCCTGAAAAGACTGATGGGCAGGGAATTGCACTTTACCTTGGTTTGAAATTGGTTCCGAATGGCAGCATCGCTATTTTCTGCGGACGTAAGTCGACAGCGGCTAACATCTGTGAAAAGGCTGTTGATATTATAGAACGAGGTGCCCCCTTATCCTTTCCGGCTGATTTTTCAGACTCCCAAGAAGTTGAGCGATTGTCACATCTGCACGTAGCAAATCTAGGCATTGATGCCCCTGCTTCCCGAAGTGCGGCATACGGTATTTTTTCCCATCATGGTAACACACCTCATGGCATTAGGTTGGCGGTGGAACATGCCATGCGCGATGATCTTGTCCGATTCGTTGTTTGCACTTCCACTTTGGCGCAAGGTGTAAACCTTCCGATTCGATACCTCATTGTGACCAGTGTTTACCAAGGGATGGAGCGCATCAAGGTCCGCGATTTCCACAACCTCATTGGACGAGCGGGTCGCGCTGGGATGCATACTGAAGGCAGTATCTTATTTGCAGACCCGGTGATCTATGACAAGCGAAAAGTACGTAATGATAAATGGCGCTGGAAGCAAGTAAAGGAACTTCTGGAGCCGAGCAATTCTGAGCCGTGCATCAGCAATCTTCTATCGATCTTCGCCCCCATCAAGAGCGATGACGAGAAATACACGATAACCATGGAAGCTTTAGATTTTGCCAAGGCTTATATCGATCATCCTGATGAAGTTACCAAGTTGGCTGCTGGGATAGCAGCACAACATGGAGACAAAAATTTCTCACAAGACGGTGTCGAGCGCCAAGTTACCTGGAGAATCAACCTTATCTGTGCCATCGAGAGCTTCCTGCTATCCCACTGGGATGAGTCTGAAGATGGTCTTTCGGAAATTGATGTGACCGACTTGGCCGAAGGGACGCTGGCTTTCCATTTAGCTGATGAGCAGAAGAAGGAGAACATCAGAGAGTTGTTTAAGCTTCTCGCTGAGAATATCTCCGCAAATATCACCGATCCTGTTCGCCGAAAAATCTATGGCAGGACGCTTTACGGAATTCAGGATGCTCAGGCTATTGAGGGTTGGGTTCAGTCCAACACTGAAAGCCTGCTTTCGATGGTTGATGAAACAGAAACACTCGCCATCGTCTGGCCATTGCTTACCCGATATATCAACAGTGGTGTATTCACCAAGTTCGATAACCCGGAAGTGCTTGAGGAAATATCGCATGGATGGATCAGTGGAAAGCCATTCTGTGATCTTCTTAAAATCATCCGTAAGCGAAAAGCTAAGATGATTTGGGGTAGCCGCCTGAGAGAGTTCAAGATCGACCACGTCGTCGAAGTTTGCGAAGGGGTTCTCGCATATGATGGCGCTCTTATTGTAGGTGCTGTATCTGAACTCATCGAAATCGTCACACAAGTTGATACCGTACAGCTGAGAAATTATCTGCAACTTTTTCAAAAACGCATGAAATATGGTCTGCCCACAGCAACTACTATCTCCCTTTACGAGATTGGATTTTCGGACAGAATTATTTCTCAAGATCTTGCCGTATCTTTGAACTTGGCTTCGACTCAAAAGAGGGATCTTGTAAAAGAGCTGAAACGCAACAGGGAAGGAGCTAGAATGGTAATGGAAAAATATCCAGATTATTTTCAAAAGAGAATGAATGAACTCTTGCAGTAGATATATATCTTCGTTCCTGGCTATCTAGGCTCGGCTGTTGGCATAACTCCTGGCCTATAAGAGTTTTTTCTAAGAGATATGGAACATATTACTCATCAGGAAATCTGAAAATGGCCTTTTCTCGGAGGGAAGGCGGCTACAGTGGCTACGCGTAGCCACTGTAGCCGGGGGGAGATGCAAAATATGCACTTATTTTCCACCTCCCTGTGTTTTTCCCGCCTGTATCTTTCTTTCTTCCTCCAGAATCTTCAGGGCTCCATGTGTCAAATTCCAGGTTTTTTTGTCAACTGAGAGAATTATATTTTTTATTTCCTCTCCCGGGCAGCGGAGATATTTTATTAAGCTCTTCAGATCCCGTACGCACGTCAAAAGAGGACAGTTGATCAGTATGCCGATAAGGCTATCATTCAGTTCACCTCGAGCCAGAACTTTTTTATTTTTCAGAATGAAAGCTAAATCCTGGCTGGAAGTGATTTTTTCAACAAAGATAATGTTGAGTATCTTACCAAGGATAGTGTCAAATTTATCAAGAAGCCCGTAAACAGACTCAGGATAAACGCCTTCCAGCTCAAGGTCATTCCAGTCACTTATTCTCCTGACCATGTTATTATACATCCTTACCGAACGCATGATGGTCAGATTGTTGGCATCTGATAAAATGGATTCAGAAAGAAGAGTGCTTTTCATAACAGAGTCGTCACTGTGGGTTTCTATATAAGCCCAACTGACAGGGATATAGTCAGTATAAATTCCCTGATTTTCAAGAATAGTTGTTACAGATGATGAGAAAACACCTTTTTTAACGGTTTTCCTCTCGAACTTTATGCGTAATGCAATATGGATAACTAAAAAAGCGGATGCCAGGTATCCTACAGGTAAATCATCCAGAGAAAAAATTTTGACTTTCTCATAGGCTTCCTCTGTTTCCCCTTTACTGATTAAATCTATAAGTTTCCAGAGTTCAAAATACGGTTGAACTACTTGTTTATGGGGGTCTTTTTTTAATTTTACAGCGATGTCAGTTAACTGTGCTTCGGAGATAATGGTTTTATCATTGAAGTTGAAAACGATGTTTTTTAATGCGCTGATACTCTGTAAACATTCCTCGTTTATATTCAGAGAGATCGGTTTTATTGCTCTCTTATGATAATAATTCGCAATTGAGTTAATCATGGTATCATGATGGATAAAATCTTGGGGTTCTGGTTCATACAGTAGTCTGCATAACATTGCTGATATATTTCCAGGTTTTATTCCATTATCTACATAGTTTCTGTAGTACCGTGAGATGATATTAATTACAGGGAGTTTTCGCTCAGTATTCAGGAGCGCGGTCAGGGAGTAATGGGCCTTTTTTATATTATCAAGGTTGACTCTGATGCTGTTCAGTGTCTTATCGTCGACAATGCCAGAATACGCCTCAAGGCATTCTATAATTGATGTATCCAGCGCACCTTTTTTCTGTGTGTTACCAGTGCGGATATTTTCAATGACTTTTAAAAGAGGTGCCAGATTATCTGAGTCTGTACGAGAGAAAATTTGTTTTCTTACTAAATTCTTCAGATACTGCCGAACAGCAGAAAAAGCCCCTTCTTTTTTCTCCTGCCAGCATGGGCAATAATCTTTTTGCAAAAAAATGTGTATGTGGTGATAGAAGCTATTTTTGTTTTCAGCGTTGTAAGTTTTATAGATATCAAGTGCGATGAGCTTGGGGAGTATATACTGGGCGTAGCGGATTTGTATTTGTTTACGACTGAGTTCGGTAAAAACCGGCCGGGTAATCAGTGCATCATAAAGTTGCTCATATTTATGAAAAATCTCCCTTCTTTGCTCCGTACTGAACACCCCCTCCTCATCAAGGTGTCTGATGATTTCATCATAGCGTTTCTCTTCCATCAGCTCTTCGTCATCATTGTTATCGAAAAAACGCTGGTGACCTGAAAAGTTAGCGGATCCACGCATGTCTGCCTGGCGAGTCCCTTTCTGGAACAGGCCGAAGGACTCGTAAACGTCGTACATCAGGTTTGCAAAAGTATGCACTGTGACTCCCTGCAGTTGGTTTCGTTTCTTTTACGGGGACACTATTCCAGATCCTGTGCCAAAGTGCGACCACAGCCAGAGGCATCCTACAGGAGAATCGAAATGTCATCTGTTAACACCAGACAACCAGAGACACAGCAGCGCATTCTGCGCATGAGAGAACTGACGAAGATAGTTGGTCTGTCCCGGTCAACTATCTATGAAAAGCTAAATCCCGAATCCAGGTACTACGACGAAACGTTTCCAAAACCCGTGAGACTCGGTGCTGCCTCCGTTGGATGGCGTTCCACTTCCATTGATGAGTGGATCGCTTCCAGAAGCGTTTAATTTTTTTCTCAAAAGAGACTATGCAATGAAACTTACACATAAAAAAACTGAAAATCATCATGTTAATCTGAAAGCCGCAGCGATTTTGAATTTTTTTCAGCAAATCATATTTTTCATTTATGGCAAAACCGGCGCGTCGGTTGAGCTTATCTTTGCAACCCTCCAGGGGAGCATGGCTCTGGCCTGCCAGGATATGTATGATGTTGAAATTGATGATGACATTATCGTTCCCATCTCGCATTTTCACATAATACTGGCAAGGTCCGGAAGCAAAAAATCGACAGTATACCGGTTCATAATGACGCAAATTCATCAAACTGAACGTGAATTGGCTGAGGTGTTTTCAGCCAGGCTGAAGGAGTATGAACGGCAATACGTGCTATGGAATGAAGAATGTAAGAGCCTTAAGAAATCGCTTCAGAAAGCAGTACGACAGAAAGAGGGAGTGGAGACAGCCAGAAATGAACTGGATGAATGTCTCAGAAATGAACCGGTTAAGCCTGTAAAGGTGCATCTGACGGTAACAGATTCCACGCCGGAAGCCCTTCTGAAAGAGCTGGGGCAATACTCCAGTCTGGGTATCACCTCTGACGAGGGAAGTGCTCTGCATGAAAACATCCTGCGCCGTAAGAACGCAATTAATAATACGTTGTGGTGTGGTGACGATTATCGGGTTAGCCGTGCGTCAACGGGCAGCACAGATATCAAGGACCCCCGGCTTGGAATGTTGTTGATGATACAGCCGGAACCACATGACAACACACTGAAATCACTGGGTAACGCAACACGTGCTACGGGAATTTATGCTCGTATGTTAACCATGGACCTTACGTTACTCACCAGACTAATTGATATAGATGAACTGGTTTCTGGCGATGAGTCCGATCTGGAAAAGTTTTATGCCATTCAGAAAAAACATTTGCTTGCCGGGATCGAGCGCAGAAAAAAAAATCAACCCCGTGTCTGTATGACTTTTGCACCTGATGCAAGGAGACGATTACGTGAAGTAGGCAGGCTCGTAAAGAATCTAATGCAGCCGGGGGGAAAACTGTACCATTATAACGACTGGGCTGCACGATACGGTGAACATACCGCGAGGAGTGCTGCTGCGATGCAATTATTTATCACCCCTGACTCAACCGTTATTACGCTGGAAACACTGGAAGCTGCGTTGCTAATCTCGGAATGGCACCTTAATCATTTTATTGTAAAAATGGATGCTGTCAGAGGGCCTTCCCATTCTGAAAGGGTTCTCAGGTGGCTTGACAGTCATCTTGTTAAAAATGGGACTTATGATTTTTTAAGGCGAGATATGATGCAGGACATACATCGTTCGCTTAGAAAAAAAGCCGATCTTGAACCCGTTCTGGAACAGCTTGCTGATGAAGGGAAAATCCAGTTATGGGAGGACATAAATGGGACTCATTACATCAAATACCTAGCTTCCGAAATGACACCTTCAGAACTGGATGCAAAACATAAAGAAATGAAAGGTCTACCAGCATACCATGGAGGAGGTAGTGTTTTCAGTCTCATCCCCTTGTGAGAATAACTTCAGAGTAATTTTTGCTATTTTTTAAGTGGCTATATCCCTCGTTTTCCTTGGTGTTCTGCGGATTTCGTTGTTGTGGGAGATGTTATTAACCGTATTTATTGGTCGGTATATGTAATATATCTCTTATTAACGTATGCCTGTATGCCAGTTAGCTAATTAGTCCTACATACCCAGTTACCAGCAGAGATTATCAATCCCTGCAAAGGAGTCTGTACACCTAATTACATGGGTAGCCCACTGCTACCCATTAACCAATTACTATTATTTGAGTAATTTATTATGAGATCACCTTATACGTTATCTGAAAAAGAGTTTGAGTCTCTGCGACTGGCAGCTGAAAAGAAATATGGCTCCCCGATATCACGCTTTATGCTGCGTCGATCGTTTGATGTTATATCTAACTATCAGGAAAATTATAACCGGGTATTCGCATTACGCGCTGATCTGAGATTTGCTCAGTCCCATGTGCCTGGAGAGCCAGACTTACCGCTCTGCTTCCAGAAAGATGATGAGAAAGCCATAACTCGTGCTATGGAATCACTTAAAAGCCAGCTACGGGAAGAACACAAGCGTTCTGCGAGGGCTGGTGAGCCTACGCCACTCGGCTATATCTGGGCCAGAGAGCGTGACACCAGTGAACATCCCCACTACCACCTGGTTCTGTTGTTTGACAGAGAAGTCTATGGCTATCTGGGAGATTTTACTAACCCTGACGCTGATAATATGGGAACTCGGATACAGAAAGCCTGGTGCAGTGCTACAGGGCTTGATTACCCTCATTATGCCAGCCGGGTTCATTTCCCCAGAGATCACAGCGCCTGGTTAACACGGCACGATGCGTTAACGTTAAGCGATGATTATTATGACTTTCTACTACGGGTGGCCTATCTTAGCAAAGACTACAGTAAAGACGTCAATGATGGTCATCGTAACTTTGGAGCAAGCCAGCTAATATTATAGAGCAGAAGAACTTCAGCAGCAGATTTGCCTTGATAAGCGCAGATCTGCATCCTTTCTTCGATTCTATTTCACCATCAGCCAACAAGCTGGCGATAATCGCATTCCATCTCATCAATGAAATCATCACCGATTGTCGGAAATCCAAAGGTTAAACGTTCTTTCACTTTAATTCTGAATAAATTATAGAGATAGCTGTTCCTTTGATGATCGACATGAACAGGCGCAAAAGGCCTGTTTTTTACGATAGCTTCGTTTAGTTTGCTGGTGCGGATGACATTGTATTGATCCCCTGTGATATCAACAACGATATCACCCACCTCCAGCCAGTAGTGGGTAATCGCATCATTCTTCCCCGTTACCCCCGAAACACCTTTCAATTCCAGCTCAGGCCATAATTGCAGAAAGTGGAATGAAAGCAGCATCGAAGCTAACTTGCAGCTCTCAACAGGAAAGCTGTAAGGCACTAGGTAAGCTTTCGATGGATCACATTTTTCGAGCAGTTCCCGAAATCTGATGGCCTCTTGGCGTATTACCTGGATAGTCAACAAATTGACCTCCCTGATTATATGAGTGGTTGAAAGTCTCTACAGATGGGAAAACGGCTTTCTAAGGTCTTAGGGACCGCAGGCATAACGTAATCTGCCCATGCCTTCATCATCGGGCGTCGTTCATTCAGCAGGTCTGTATGATGGTAGGCTGCTTCAGATTTGTTCCTGATAGTATGAGCCGGTGCACGTGCTGCCAAATCATGCGTGTAGCCCAAGGAGTCAGATCTTATAAAACAGGATTGCGTCACTACCATGCACTCCTGTCTTTACTTTTGTGGGTTGAGAATTGCTATTATCCAGTGAGCTTTAATGTTGTAAATTCAACTTCAGAGAGGCTACCACTATCTGCCTTTTTCACAAAGTCAGCCCACCACTGCATCATTGGACGTCGTTGCTCAAGATAATCACTGCGGTTATAAGCGCGACGTACTTCATTTTTGTCCACATGAGCAAGTGCGGCTTCAATAACATCAGGCGGAAACCCTTGCTCATTGAGAGCTGTACTTGCGATAGAACGCAAGCCATGAGAAACGAGAACACCTCCTAACCCAGCACGCTTGAGTGCTGCATTCACTGTTTGGCTGTTCATTGGCTGGGTTGGTTTGATGCGACTGGGAAAGATAAATTCTCGACCACCGCTGAGAGACTTCATCATTTCCAGAATAGCGAGAGCCCCATCAGATAATGGAACCGTATGGTCCCGGTTCATTTTCATTCGAGCAGCAGGAATTTTCCATTCGCTGGCATTGAAATCGATCTCATCCCATCGAGCCTCAGCAGCTTCGGCAGGGCGGGTGATGGTGAGAAGCTGCCACATGAACAGGCATCGTGTGGACAGGCTGATACTTGCCGTGCGCATAGTCTGCATTAGTTGTGGAAGTTGATCCGGGCGGATACTCGGCATGTTTTTCTTCTGAGGTTTCTCGAACGCTTTCCCGATGTTTACGCTGGGAACTGCATCAATCAAGCCTGTGTTCTGTGCAAAAATCATGACTTCGTTAATACGCTGACAAAGGCGGCGAACAGTCTCTAATGCTCCTCTGGCCTGAACCGGCTGAACTGCTTTAACCAGAGTATGAGCCTTAATATCAGTGACACTGATATCACCGATTGCTGGGAAAACATCTCTCTCAAGCGAGCGCCAGATATCGTCGGCATAGTCCTCTGTTACGCTGGCTTTCTTCACATTCCACCAACGCTCAGCAACTAACAGGAAAGTGTTGGTTTTGGCCTCTTGAGAATTTCT
>Ga0153918_1000145_pt1 | contig 53859 bp, 47 predicted proteins | sample TSFL002MetaG_FD_104687 | JGI IMG/M metagenome (GOLD analysis project Ga0153918, IMG submission 104687) | Attine ant fungus gardens microbial communities from Florida, USA - TSFL002 MetaG | ecosystem: Host-associated > Fungi > Mycelium > Unclassified | place: USA: Florida, Paynes Creek Historic... | reverse complement strand
TTTTTTGAAGATGTTTTTATCTTTTGGCAACTCGGTCAGTTTGCGGCCTACTTCCAGCAGTTCACTTTCAGACACGGCAGTATCCATCGTTGCCGACATTTCTTTCTCAGTTGCCAGGTGCAGGCCCTGCCATGCGCCCAGGAACATCGGTTTACTATCGGTAAAGCGATCTAATGATTTGCTTTCGTCCAGATCTTTCTGCAACACCGCGCGAAAATCTGCTTCCAGTTTCTTCGCGTCATCGGCAGTAACTACGCCTTCAGCAATCAGCTTGCCTTTATAAATTTCCAGCGGGTTAGCGTGGGCCTCAATGGCTTTGTACAACACCGGCTGAGTGAATTTAGGCTCGTCAGACTCATTGTGACCGAAACGACGGTAGCACAAAATATCGATGAACACATCGCTATTGAATGTCTGGCGATACTCCATAGCCAGGTTGATTACGTAGGCTACAGCCTCAGCGTCATCACCGTTTACGTGGAATACTGGTGACAGCACGGTTTTAGCAACGTCTGTACAATAAGTACTTGAACGGGCATCGCGGTAGTTGGTAGTGAAACCAATCTGGTTGTTAATGACCAGGTGAATGGTACCACCGGTACGGTAACCGTCCAGGTGTTCCATCTGCAATACTTCGTAAACAATGCCTTGTCCGGCAACAGAGGCGTCACCGTGTATCAGGATAGGGGCAATTTTAGAATAGTTGCCCTCATATTTAAAGTCAATTTTAGAGCGGGTCAAACCTTCAACCACCGGATCTACTGCTTCCAGGTGAGATGGGTTTGGACAAAGGCTCAAGTGTACCTTTTTGCCGTTTGGTGCAGCAATGTCAGTTGAGTAGCCCAGGTGATATTTAACGTCGCCGCCAAATGGAGAGTCAAGGTCGTAATTTTTACCTTCAAACTCAGAGAAGATCTCTTTGTAGGTTTTTTCCATGATGTTGGCCAGCACGTTCAAACGACCGCGGTGTGCCATACCAATGGTAAATTCCTCAATACCCAGCTCAGAACCTTTCAGGATAACTGAGTTAAGCGCAGGGATCAATGCCTCGGCGCCTTCCAGTGAGAAACGTTTCTGACCCAGGAATTTGGTACCCAGAAAGCTTTCGAAGATCACAGCTTCATTCAGCTTGCTCAGCATTTTCTTTTTCTCGTCTGCGCTGAAGCTTGGCGTGTTCCGACGCGGCTCCATCCTGTCCTGGAACCACTTTACCTTAATAGGGTTACGCAGGTAGGTGTATTCGGTACCGATGGCGGCGCAATAAGTTTGCTCCAGCATCTCACGAATATCGCGCAGCTTGGCTGGGCCAAGGCCTATTTCAACACCGGCATTAAAAACGGTATCCATATCGGCATCTGTAAGGCCAAAGGTTTCCAGTTCCCTGCCAGGGAAATATTTACGACGCTCGCGCACCGGGTTAGTTTTTGCAAACAAGTGACCACGGCTACGGTAGCCATTAATCATGTTCAGCACGTTAATTTCTTTGAGCACATGCTCTGGGGTACTACCCTCAAAAGAAGCGCCGGCAGCAGGGTTATCCCTGCCAAAATCAAAACCTTCAAAAAATTTCTGCCATCCGTAATCAACCGATTCGGGATCTTGTTGATAAGCTTCGTAAAGGGAGTTAATATAAGCGGCGTTTCCGCTATTGATATAATTGAGACGATCCATGTAAAACCAATCTGTAAAACGGTACAAAACTAACACATTTAACCCAATCGCAACAAATAATTATTGTTTAATTGAGGTAAATAAAACCTTAAAAACAAGCGCTTCCAAATAATCGGGCTATTGCCCAACGCCTGCTTTTAACGCCGCCCGATACACTATGTACCCTGCGGCTATGTCAAAGCCTTAAAAGAAAAGCCCTGCTTGCTTAAATATTCGAGCGCCCGGGGCAATACATACTCCAATCGCGGAAATGCTTTAAGACTATCATGAAAAACGATTATCGAACCATTTTGTGTATGCTTAATCACTTTTTTTAAACAAATTTCGGGGTCGAGGTTCAAATCAAAGTCACCACTCAGCATATCCCACATAATAATCTTCAACTCCGGGCGCACCTTACGCAATTTATCTGCCTGCGAGCGCTTGATCCGGCCATATGGCGGTCTGAACAGTGGTGTATGCACCAATTCATCGCACTTTAAGAAGTTGGCAACATACGTATCATCATCCGTTATCCATCCTTTTAAATGGTTAAAAGTATGATTGCCTATGGCGTGCCCACCGGCCTTTACCTCGCTAAAAACCTCCGGATGTTTTTGAACATTATCTCCAATACAAAAGAATGTAGCTTTTGCATTATATTGGCTTAAAATATTTAAAACATACGGTGTAACAATTGGTATAGGGCCATCGTCAAAGGTAAGATAAATGACTTTTTCGCCCCGGTTACAGTTCCACGTCAGTGCAGGATATAGTTTTTTCAGTAACCAGGGGGTTTTAAAAAGGTACATTGATCTAAGTTAGGTAGTCTGTTATTACCGTCAAAATTTCGAATGCTTATTTATGCAAAAACCTTCAGGCAGTGCCATAACTATATGATGAGTGCATTTTCTACATTAAAAATCATTCCGGTTGCTTTCTCTCTGCTGATGTGCGCGGCATTAACCGGCAACGCGCAAGAAAAAATCAGCCTGCAAAAAGCGGTTGATCTAACGCTCGAACGCAATCTCACTATAAAACAGGCCCAGTTTAACGAGGCGCTGGATGATGCCAACCTTAAACAGGCTAAATACAACATGCTGCCATCGGTCAGCTCATCGCCACAGGCATCTTACAACTTTGGCCGAAGTCTTGACCCTACTACATATCAGTATACCGCTAATCAAACCACCTTTCTGGTTAATGGATCGGTAACGGCGCAGGTTACGCTTTTCCAGGGCGGGCAACTGCGCAGCCAGATTATCCAAAACCGTTTGATTGTTGATGCCGATAAATCAAACACGGCTAAAATTAAAAATGATTTGGTACTAAACGTAATTGTAGGCTTCCTGCAGATCCTCACCAACCAGGACCTGGTCACTGCCGCCAACCAGCAGCTGGATATTGCTAAACAAACGCTTAGCCGCTCTGATATTAATTTCAAAGTAGGCAACCAGACCCTGGCCGATCTTTCTCAGGCCAAAGCCGGTGTTTCTACCGCAGAATTGAATTTGACCAATGCGCAAAATCAGCTGGATCTGTCTATACTGGTGCTGAAACAATATATGGAGATGGATCCATCAACCCATATTGAGGTAGAGCGCCCGGATATTAGCAAGATTACCGACGTGCAAACCCTGTTTGCAGCAGACGAGGTTTTACAAACTGCATTAACGGTTAACCCCGATGTTAAATTGGCCGAAGCACAGGAGGCTATTTATAAACAGGGCGTGAAGGTAGCTCAAGGCAGTTACTTCCCGTCATTGGCACTTTTCTCTCAAGTGGGCTCTAACTACTCTGATGCCAACCGTAAGTTTTTACCAAATGGACAAACCGCTTACTACCCATTTGGCGAACAGCTGAGCGATCACTTTTACCAGGGTGTAGGTGTGAGTTTACAGATCCCTATCTTTAACCGCTTCAACGCGCATACCACGGTAAAAAAGGCAAAGATCAGCTTTGCCAATGCGCAGGTAAGCACCCAATTGGCCAAAAACAACCTTGCCAAAACTATTTACCAGGCGGTGCTGGATGCACGCGCAGCAGGCAATCAATATCAATCAGCCGTACAAACTTATCAGGCAAATAAGGATGCTTTTAATGTTATTCAGCAGCGTTACAATGTGGGCCTGGTAAACTCGCTTGATTATAACACATCGCTTACTAATCTCAACAAATCACAAAACGATATGATACAGGCCCGGTACCAGATGATCTTTCGCAGTAAAGTGATTGACTATTACCTGGGTAAACCAATACTTTTATAATACGCTAAAACTTAACCATCCCATGGGAAAAACTACCAAATATATTCTTTACGGCTTCGGCGTTTTAGTTGTGCTGCTCATTGTTCTTAAGGCGACGGGCGTAATTGGCAAGCCGGCCAAAACCAAAGTAGCGACAGAAAAAGCTGCCGTGCGAGATATTACCGAAACGGTTTCGGCCAGCGGCAAGATTAAGCCTGAGGTGGAGGTAAAAATCAGTCCGGAAGTATCTGGCGAGATTGTGGAACTGCCTATCAAAGAGGGCGACGTGGTAAAGAAGGGCCAGTTGTTGTGCCGCATTAGACCCGATATTTTGCAATCGGGCTATGATCGCGCCGTGGCATCATACAATACCCAAAAAGCCAGTGTGGGTAATTCCAAGCAGATGCTGGCCCAGGCGCAAGCTAATTTTGATAATATAGAAGCCAAATACAAGCGCAGTAAAGAGCTGTATGCCGCCAAAGTACTTACCGCATCTGAATTTGATGCCGCGCGTGCCGAATACGCCGGCGCCAAAGCATCACTGGAAGCAGCCAAACAGAATTTAACCGGCGCTGGCTACGGCCTGGCACAAACCGCAGCTTCTGTTAAAGAGGCCAATGATAACCTGGCCAAAACCAGCATCTATGCCCCGGTTGATGGCGTGGTATCTAAACTATCAGTAGAAAAAGGCGAGCGTGTATTGGGCACCCAGCAATTTGCCGGTACCGAGATTATGACCATATCTGACCTGAGCGCCATGGACGTAAATGTTGACGTGAACGAAAACGATATTAATCGTGTAGCCATCGGCGATTCTTCTGATATTGAGATTGATGCCTTTAACGGTAAAAAGTTTAAGGGTGTGGTAACAGAGATTGGTAGCTCGGCCAATGTGGTGGGCACTAATGCAGATCAGGTAACTAACTTTACTGTAAAAGTACGCATTGATGCCGCATCATACGCTAATGTATTGAAGAAAGATGCTAAAAACCCCTCGCCTTTTCGCCCGGGATTAACATCTACGGTAGACATCCACACTAATAAAGCCAGGGCACTTTCTGTGCCTATCCAATCGGTTACTACCCGCGAGGATAGCACCAAAACAAAAAACGATATAGATAAATCCGCGCCAAAAAACGACAAGGCTAAAACTACTAACGCCACGCAGGTAAAAACATATGTATTTGTATATGATGCAGGCAAGGTAAAACAGGTACCTGTAAACACCGGCATACAAGATGACACTTATATACAGATAATCTCTGGCCTTAAAGGCGGCGAAGAAGTGGTAGCAGGCCCGTTTGAAGCTATCTCTAAATCCCTTAAGGATAAACAAGAGGTAGAGAAAGTTGACAAAGCAAAATTGTATAGCGGTGATAAGAAATAGTGAGTGATCAGTGATAGGTTAATCAGAGATTAGCAATTTATGGGCGCCTTTCCTAGCGGAAAGGCGCCTTGTTTGAACCGGAATTTTTATAAATATCAGCAAGTCATGCCGAAATTATTTTCGGCACCCCGCGCTTATCCTGTAGGGCCCCGAAACAAGTTCCGGGGATTACCTAGTGTATCAACTTAACAACCTAAGCTTCTAATCTTTAATCTTCAAGCTCTAATCCTCATTACCAATCGCAAATTCCCTGCCCTCACAGTATAATATTTTTCATTACTTTGTCCTTCCGGGTTACAAACAACATGTGCCCGGTTGATATTTTAGAATAAATGCATACCAACAAAAATACTGTAGCGGTTATTGGCGGCGGCAGCTGGGCTACTGCCAATATTAAAATGCTTACTGATAATGCTACCCCGAAAGAGATTTTCTGGTGGATGCGCAGCGCAACGCAGGCAGAACATATAGAGCGTTTCAAGCATAATCCCAATTACCTTAGCTCGGTTGAGGTAAATATACCGCCGCAACACATCAGCACAGATCTAAAGCACATTATTAGTCAGGCCGATTTTATTGTGCTTAACGTACCGGCGGCCTTTCTGAAGGAGGCCCTGGCAAATATTACCCCGGCAGACCTGGCCGGTAAGAAAGTAGTATCGGCCATTAAAGGGATTGTGCCCGATGAGAACCTGATTATAGGTGAGTTTTTAAATCAGCGATACAACATTCCATTCAGCAACCTGCTGGTTTTGAGCGGGCCATGCCATGCCGAAGAAGTGGCGCTGGAAAAACTATCCTACCTCACCATTGCATCGCCTGATACAGAACTGGCTGCTTGTTTTGCCGGGATGATTAACAACCGGTACATTAAAACCATTGTGAGCGATGATATTTATGGCACCGAGTATGGCGCCGTGCTTAAAAACGTTTATGCTATTGCCAGCGGCATTTGTCATGGCGTGGGTTATGGCGATAACTTCCAATCGGTACTGATCTCCAACGCCATCCGTGAGCTGGAACGTTTTGTGGAGGCCGTGCACCCGATTGACCGTGACATTAAAGAATCGGCCTACCTGGGCGATTTACTGGTAACCGCCTACTCGCAGTTTAGCCGTAACCGTACATTTGGCAATATGATTGGCAAGGGCTACACCGTAAAATCGGCTCAGCTGGAAATGAACATGGTGGCCGAAGGCTATTATGCAGTAAATTGCCTACACCAGGTAAACAAAAACTACAAGGTTTACATGCCTATTTGCGAGGCTGTTTATGCTATTTTATATCAAAAACGCCCACCGGCATTAGAAATGAAACATTTGGCAGAGCAATTGAGTTAAGTTAATTGTTAACTTAAAATACCCTGTTATGAAAAAGCTATTCAGTATGGCAATGTTTGCCGCAAGTTTATTTTTAGCTAGCCAGGTGCAAGCACAAACCGTGAAAAAAGTTGGTCATGATATTGGTCATGCCGCTACAAAGGTTGGTCATAAAACATCGGAACTGGCATCTAAAGGCGCCGCAAATGTTGCAGATAAACGTTACGAGGGCAAAGTGGCCCCTAACGGCGAGCAGATTTATATTGATAAGCACTCGCATTATTACTACGTGGACAAAAGAGGCCACCATATATACGTTGCTAAATCTCACTTAAGAAATAAGCGATAAAGGTTGAAGAGTGAAGATTAAAGATTGGTGTTATTGCATTAACCTAATCTTTAATCTTCACTCTCTAATCTTAACCACCAAGCACCTAATCTTTAAACTTCAATCTAATCTCATCATGAAACGCTTTACATTATTCTCTTTTAGTTGTTTTGCAACCATGCTGATGTTCACTGCCTGTGGATCTAAATCAAATCCCAAACTTAAGGGCGAATGGAAAACAGCCGATGGCAGTACCAAGCTAAAGATTACCGACAAAACGTTTACTGAAGATACCGGCCAGCCACCCGTAACTGAAGATTATTTTGTTAAAGGCGATACCATTTTCACTTCGTTTGAAGGCAACTTACCGTACACCAAATTTGTAATTCAGAAACTGGACGATAAGCATTTAACTTTGCTGTACCCGGATTCGGTGAGTATTGAGTTCAGCAAGTAAAAACCAAGATTTTTCGTGAGTTATATTTTCAAGGATACTCAATAAAACCTCGACGTTAAACGGATGTATAAGATTTCAGGATAATTGTAACCCTGCGTCATTGCGAGGACCGAAGCAATCTCTGCGAATGACAATCAGCCTGCACGTTTGAATTGCAAGTACATAGATTGCTTCGTTCCTCGCAATGACGCAGTGATTGTAAGATTAGATTATCAAAAAACAAAAGCCCCTCCGATTTCTCGGAGAGGCCATCTGTAAACTTAAACAAAAACTAATATTTTGTAGAGAGTGGTTGTTGGGGTTGACTAAGTGAACCGTTACAAAACCACTCACCTAATTAACTTATTCAACTCAATCAACTTCTAGTAACGTTTCTTACGCTCGCCACGATCTTCACGGCGTTTGCCAGAGAAATCACGGAAACCACCGCCATTTCCACCTCTGTTACCACCGCCGCCGTTGTTATCCCGGTCTCTGCGGTTACCGCCGCCGTAGCTGCCACGATCATTACGATCGCCGCGATCACGACGCTGGCCACCACCATGACCACGGTCACGATGCTCGCTTACACCTTCACCGGCAACTTCAATACGTACTTCACGGCCATGGAAATCTACGCCCTTAAAGCCATTTTGAACGTTATCAACTTCGGCATGAGGAACCTCAAAGAAAGAGTAAACGCCTTTAACATCAATTTTACCTACAATGCGTCCGCTGATGCGTGAGCTGTTGCAGATATAACCCAGCAGGTCACCACGGCTAAAGCCGTCTACCGAACCCAGGTTGATGAACAAACGGGTAAAATCACCACGCTGACCGGTGCGTGCATACTTGTCGCCACCTTTTTCTCCCCTGTCTCTATCTCTACCGCGCATATCGTCTGCAGAAACATTCAGGTCCGGTGCATTCTCGTAATATTCTAAGAAGCGGTTAAACTCAATAGAAGCAAAACGTTTAATGATCTCAGCTTTATCCATATCGGCAAACTCGTCCATAATACGGGTGATGTATGGCTCAATTTGCTGTTCATTCACCTCTACGTTATGCACCTTATGGATCATACCAAACAGTTGTTTCTCACATACGTCAAAACCTGTAGGTATTTCTGCCGGGATAAATTTCTTACCAATCACGCGCTCAATCTGGCGAATTTTGCCAAGTTCTTTTGAGTTGATGATAGCAATAGAAACACCAGTTTTACCGGCACGTGCGGTACGACCGCTACGGTGGGTGTAGTTCTCAATCTCATCAGGCAACGAGTAGTTGATTACGTGGGTAACGTTATTAACGTCAATACCACGGGCAGCTACGTCTGTTGCAATAAGTAACTGCAGGCTACGCTCGCGGTAACGTTTCATTACCTTATCGCGTTGCTGCTGTGAAAGGTCGCCGTGCAATGAGTCGGCATTATAACCGTCTTTGATTAGCGCCTCGGCAATCTCTTGGGTTTCAATTTTAGTGCGGCAGAAAACAATACCGAAGATTTCAGGATTGAAATCTACAATACGTTTAAATGCAGCATATTTATCACGGGCACGTACTACGTAGTACTCATGTTCAATATTTTGGTTACCAGTGTTTTTTTCGCCCATGGTCAATTCAAACGGATTGTCCATGTAACGTTTAGCAATACGGCGCACCTCGGCTGGCATGGTAGCGCTAAAAAGCCAGGTTTTTTTATCTTCTGGCGTGGTAGACAGGATATTGTCAATATCTTCCTGAAAGCCCATATTGAGCATTTCATCAGCTTCATCTAATACCACATACTGTACCCCCGAAAAATCGATGGCATCGCGACCGATAATATCGAGCATACGGCCTGGTGTGGCTACAACAATCTGTACGCCGCGTTTTATCTGGCGCAGTTGGTCTGAGATACTGGCACCGCCATAAACAGCCACGATGTGTACGCCAGGGATATTTTTGGCGTAGTTTTTAAGATCGTTGGCAATCTGTAAACAAAGCTCACGCGTTGGACACAACACTAGTGCCTGCGGATGATTCTGTTCAAAATCAAGCAATTCTAATAAGGGCAGCCCGAATGAGGCTGTTTTGCCGGTTCCTGTTTGGGCTAATCCGACAAAATCGTTGCTGCCTGTTAACAAAACCGGAATGGCTTGCTCCTGGATGGGCGTAGGATTTTCAAAACCTAACGCAGTAATGGCATTAACAATATCATGACGGATTCCCAGTTGACTAAATGGGTTCATGAATTAAAATAACGAATTCGGCAACATCGCCAAATCGGGCGCAAAGGTAGGGTTTATTTAGCAGATTTCAAATACCAAAAAGAAAATCAGATTTAAGAATCAGGATTTAACGCATTTGTAAGATTTTCAGGATACGATTACAATGATTTAAAATCTGGAGAACCCTACAAATTCGTTCAATCCTGGTTCAAAAAAAAGCCCATACTGAAATTAGCATGGGCTTTTAAAACCGGCGTTAACCGGCCATTATATTCTTAGTGCATGATGCGGCCTTCGTGAGCGTCTAAAGACTGAATGCCTGCTTCAGGCAGCATTTCTGTTGCTCTGTTGGTAAAAGGTGAGTTTTTAGTGCAGATACCTACAATCAGGAAGATAGCACCCAGGATAACGTGCGGCCACATTACGCGATCGCAAAAACCGTAAAAGAATGGGGCAACCAGCAACCAAAAACCGCAAAACACATCCAGCAAATGGTGCATTTGGTTAGGGAACACTTTCATGAAACCTGCTTTATTAACACTGAAGATAGCCATGATCAGTTGAAACCAGCCGAAGGCCATAGGCAGAAACAAAGATGCGCCGCCAACATGCCAGAAGTTGAACAACCATGGTGATGATAGCGTAACCAAAGCGATCACGTAGTTAAAATAACCGTAAAATGTGGTGGAAATGAGGTTTTTCATATCAAAAAATAATGGTGCCAATATAGGCATTAATCTTAAAATGCGATAGAATGTTTTTCAATTAAGCATAATGAAGTTATTGAGCTTATTAAAACAAAAAGCCCCGCTGTGGCGGGGCTTCAATATGCTTGTTTAGCAATTAGTTTTTAGGATTAAAACGTTTAGCTTTCTTTACACTAAACTCCGGCTTGCCTTGCGGGTTAATTTCCGGACCACCCACATTGCTCATTGCACAGCGGAATCCAATCTCGGCGCTAGACTCATCTTCATCCATAAAGCGGCGTGAAGCTGGGTTTAGCCAATAGATCCTATCATTCCATGAGCCGCCTTTGTAAACCTTAGAATGATCATTCACCAGCGTGGTTACACCATACAGAGCCGTGTTAACAGTATCATTTAAACCGCGTGCATCGGGGTTGTAAGGCTTGCCAGACAGAGGGCTTTTTGCAGTAGCTAAAGCCTGTGGTGTACCGGCAGCGGCTACTGGCGCAGCCTTAGCACCATTTGCCTGCTGAGTTTGAGCGGCAACCGGCTGGCCGCCATTTTGTTGGGCAACCATTTCGGCCCAGGTCATTTTCTTGTAGGCTTTAGCCGGTGCTTTTACAGGGCGGCCATATTTATCTTTTGCGTAAATACCTTTTACCGGATCTGAGTATTGTTTATCAGTAAACTCGTTACCGCGGAAAGGGTTAAAATCATCAGACTCTTCAAAAGATGTCTGTCGATAAGTATCCTGTACCCATTCATTAACGTTGCCGGCCATGTTATACAAACCAAAATCATTAGGTGCGTATGAGCGTACCGGAGCGGTAATATCGGCCTTATCATTCAAATAGCCGCCAACACCGGCGTTGTCGCCACCACCACGCTTAAAGTTAGCCAGTATCAAACCGCGGGTTTTGGCTTTAGGCGAACGCACGCCCATGCCGTTCCATGGATAAACTTTACCTTCTTCAATATTTTCAAACTGGGTATTGCCAGCCAAACCTAAGGCGGCATATTCCCACTCGGCCTCCGTTGGCAGGCGATAACCGGCGCGGATAATACCGTCCTCCAGGCGCACCGGGCGGTGAGGCGTTTTACCCGAACTATCTTTTTTAGCCAGTGGGTTAAGGTCAACAATCATGTGCTTGCCATCTTTGCCGGCACCTTTGTACTGACCATTCAGGTACATATCAGTATTAAACGGATCGCTTTTACCCTTGGTAGAGTCTTTTGCCATATCCTTCCAGTTTACCAGCCGGCCTTGCTGGCGCAGAATATTCTCGTTCATGCGCTGGGTACGCCAATCGCAATAGTCTTGCGCCTGTGCCCAGCTAACACCAACAACCGGGTAATCCTGAAAGGCCGCGTGGCGCAGGTAATTCTCTACATAAGGCTCGTTGTAAGAGAGTGGCCTTCTCCACACCAGGGTATCTGGCACCGCATTGTAGTATAATTCACGGTCTTGCGGAAAGTTGATCTGCAGCCAGTAAAGATATTCGCACCAGTTACGGTTTGACACCTCGGTTTCATCCATATAAAAAGTAGAGATAGATTTACGTTTACGGATGTTATTGTATTCGTAATCCACATCTTCGCCGGCACTTCCACCCAACACAAAGGTGCCGCCTTCAATGGGCACCAAACCCGGACCAGGTGCCGGATGTGTGTTTTTAAAGTATTGAAAACCGCCGTTATACTTATTGTTATATTCCATGCCAGTCTTTTCAGACTGTGGTTTTTGAGAGCACGCGCCCAGTAATAAACCCGAGCCCAACAGCACAAATGCACACCTGCTAAACGTAATTTTCATGCATCAAAATTATTCAGAGCGTAAATCTAATTAAAAAATGTGTGATAACACCCACACAATATACTGATATAATTTGCAAAATATCTAACAATTCAACTTTAACGAAATAAAGCAAATTTGGTTATGATATATTGAATAAATTTGGTCAATAATAACTTATTAAATATTTATGCGTTAATTTACCTGTATAACGCTAAACTTAAACAACACAACGCTTTTGAGAATGAAGTTTACCTCCCCGAAGTTAATACCGATAACCCTTTTTTCGCTCTTATTGTCTGTAACTGCGAGGGCGCAGGTTATTGGTCCTGGTGGTACCGGAACTAATGGCACAACCTCATCAAACGCGGTTATTACGGGGGTTCCTTTTCTTACCATTTCTCCAGATTCACGTTCGGGTGCAATGGGCGATGCCGGTGTGGCGCTTTCGCCAGATGTGAACGCCAATTACTGGAATCCCGCTAAACTTACTTTTATTGACAGTACCGCTAATGCCCTGTCATTATCATATAGCCCATGGCTGCGCCAACTGGTGCCAGATGTAAGCCTGGCCTACTTAAGCTACGCCCATAAGCTGGATGACCGCAACACCCTGGGTGCATCACTCCGCTATTTTAACCTGGGGCAGATTGACCTGGTGGATGCTAACCAAAACACACAAGGCACCTATCGCCCCAATGAGTTTTCGGTAGATGTATCATTATCGCGCAAGTTCGGGCCTGATTTCTCATTGGGTTTAACAGGCAGATACATTCACTCCAACCTGTCAAACGGCGCTTTTGTGGGTGGCCAGCAAACCAAGGCAGCCAATGCCGTTGCGGCCGATGTATCTATGTATTACCGCAACCCAACCCAGCAGTTTGGCAAAGACGCCCTGTTCGCCTTTGGTGTTGACATTTCAAACATCGGTACTAAAATTAGCTATGCTAATGGCGGCGTTACCTACTTTTTGCCAACCAACCTGAAAATCGGTGCGGCAAACACCTGGTATTTTGATGCCTATAACGAGTTTACGCTTACCTTCGATATTAACAAACTATTAGTACCTACTCCTCCAACCCGAGATGCACAGGGCAATATTATTAACGGTAAAAATGACGATGTATCAGTTCCGGCCGGTATTTTCCAGTCGTTTAGCGATGCACCGGGCGGCTTCCATGAAGAGTTACAGGAGATCAGTTTTTCGCCGGGTGTTGAGTACATGTATAACAAACAGTTTGCATTGCGTGCCGGTTATTTCTATGAAAACCCAGCTAAAGGCGACCGCCAGTACCTGACCATGGGTGCGGGTTTCCGTTATGATATTTATGGCATTGATTTGTCATACCTGTTGGCCAGTCAGCAAAAAAGTCCGCTGGCAAATACCCTGCGTTTCACACTTACCGCTAACTTTGGCAGCGTTAAGAAAAAATAATGTCAAAGATCAGAGTAGGATTTGGATTTGATGTTCATCAACTGAAAGATGGACATCCCTTTATTATGGGTGGCGTAAAGCTGGAGCATACATCCGGCGCCTATGGCCACTCAGACGCCGATGTTTTATTACACGCCATTTGCGATGCCTTGCTGGGCGCCGCCAACCTGCGCGATATAGGCTATCACTTTAGCAACAAAGACGAACGCTGGCGAGGTATCAGCAGCCTCATACTGCTGCAACATGTAGTTGAGTTGTTAAAAGAAAAGAACTGGCAAATAGGTAACATTGATGCCATGATTTGCCTGGAAGCACCAAAAATTAACCCGCACATCCCGGCCATGAAAGTACATATTGCCCAGGCCGCCGGCATCAGCGAAGAAGATATTTCCATCAAAGCTACTACCAATGAGCAGATGGGCTTTATTGGCAGAGAAGAAGGTGTGGTGGCTTATGCAGTGTGTTTGATTGAAAGAGATTAAGATTAGGACTGTTAATCTAATTGAAAAGAAACGGGCGATGGTTAACCATCGCCCGTTCTGATATCTATTGCGTCATTGCGAGGAACGAAGCAATCTCTGCGAAGGATAGTCGTACATGCACTACGGCCTTGCAAGTACAGAGATTGCTTCGTTCCTCGCAATGACGTGGGTAATATTACTCTTTCACCACTCGCTTCACCGCTGTCTTACTTCCTTGCTTTACTACCAGGTAGTAATAGCCATTTGTCGGTATCACAAAGCTTTTGATAAAGCTGTTGCTGGCTTTGGCTGTCCATAGGGCTTTGCCGTCGGCATTGGTAAATGTTACCTCTGCGGAGGCTTTATCAGTTAAACTAAAATTCAGGAGCGTTTTGCCGCTGGTAAATTCAGGAGTCAGGGTTAAATCCTCTAATTCCAGATCAGCTTTTTCTGTTTTGGCAATACGTTTGGCGTCCTCAGTAGTGGCTTTGCTTACGCGGAAGCTGATGCTGGTATAAACACCATTCTTATCGGTATTGCTAAAATTAAACTCCTGCATGTCACGACGGTTGCGACCGAACGACCGGCGGTCATTCATTTCCGGCCCATCCGGGGCACGCATTTCCCAATGCGGTTGCCCAAAGTTTTGCATATCAGGCATCATGCGGCGCAGCATCTCAGGCAAGCGGCCGCCTCTGTCAGTCCACATGGTACTGTTAGTGTCTATTTTAAACTGGTAATCCCGTGCGCTGTCGCCCCTAAAACCAAATGAGTTGCCCTGCCCATTTCTGCGCCAATGTGGCCGGTCGTTATTATCAAATACGCCTAATGCCTCCTTACGCTCCTGGGGTGATAGGTCTTTTAGCTTTTTGCCGTTTACCGTGGTATCGCCGTTTTGTATAATGATACTCATTTTCTTGTCATACTTACCCTGTCCGCACACCACTACTGGCAGCACAAAAATGGCCATCACACTTAGCGCAAAAATCAGCTCAAAGCCTGGTTTTAATGTTATCAGCTTTTTCATCACAAATACTAATTATAGTTAAACCCTGCAAAATTAATAAACCGTTAAACACCAATTTGTTAAATTGCATACTGGCAATTGTTAAAAAGTGTTAAAGACTCCACACTGTGGGCATATTTAAAATATTTTTGTTTTTACTAACAAATGAAGAAAAGGAGCATCACACTAATTATTGGCCTGATGGGGAGCGCGCTGCTGGGAGTATTGGCCATGCAATTGTATTTCCTGGTGCAAACTTACCAGATGCAATCGCGCCAGTTTGACAGTACGGTGTACGAGGCGCTGGATAATGTGGTATCTAAAATTGCCAAGCAAGATGCTATAAATTTCATTAATGCACGCACCCGCATACCGCAGGCTCGCATTAAAAGTGTGGAGCTGCGCAGCACGGTAACCTTTGTTAATGATACCGGACGTAACAGTCCCCAGCGTGACCGTCGCCGCCGTTTTGTACGCGATAGCTTGAAGAACGAGAGCAAGCGTCTATCAGCCGAGTTAGCCTACCCAGACCAACAGGGTACTTTCAGCATCCGCTGGCGCTATGAAACCTACACCGATGAGTATGGCTATACCCACCAGCAACGCCTGCCGGAGTTTGAAATTACGCCGCTTACGGGCGACGCCCTAAAACAACATAAACTGCATCGTTACGATACCCTACATTATGATTATATAGATGCACAGCTGGGCCGCCAGGTAGTAAACGTAATACAGGAAAATCCTTTCTGGAAGGCAGAGCAAGCACACCGGCAAAAAGTACGTCAGTTACGCAATATCAAAAAGATGCTGGCCCAAGACTCATTAGAAACGATGAGAAAAGGCAACAACAGCAGCCGGAGCATGTTTGCCAATATTGCCGATGAGTACCGCAAAATGGACGAGCCGTTACGCACCCGTCTCGACCCGATGCTGATTGATTCATTGCTGCGTTTTGAGTTGCAAAACAAGGGAATTACCCTGCCCTTTAGCTATGAGGTAACTAATGCCAACAATGATTCGCTTATTTTCTCTAATGCATCAAACATTGAAGCAAATACGAAGCCAAAATTCATTAATGCTGATTTCCATAAACCCATCTTCACTAAAGATGTGATCAATGATCCGGGAATGCTGCGCATTAAGTTCCCAGAGAAAAACTCGCTCATCCTCAGCAATATGGCATTTGGCATGGCTACTTCAGGCGGGCTGCTGCTAATCCTGGTTTTCTGTTTCGGATTCACTATCTTCTCTATCCTGCGGCAAAAGAAGATCTCTGAAATGAAGACCGACTTCATCAACAATATGACCCACGAGTTTAAAACACCGGTATCAACCATTATGATTGCCAGTGAAGCGCTCAAGGATGAAGATATTGTGGCCGATAAAACGCGTATTGCCCGCCTGGCCAATGTGATCTATGAAGAAAATGCACGCCTGGGCAGCCACATTGAGCGTGTATTGAACATCGCCCGCATTGAGAAAAACGACTTTAGGCTGGATATTAAGCCGGTTGATGTAAACGAAATGATTACCGCCGTGGTAGATAGCATGTCGCTCAAATTGCAAAAATATGGCGCAAAAACCACCATGCATCTGGACGCCACGGATGCGCTGATTGAGGCTGATGAATTGCATTTTAGCAACGTGATCTACAACCTGATTGATAACGCTATCAAGTACAGCCGAAACGCACCGGAGATTACCATCAATACTTTTAATACCAAAGGTCAGCTGGTGATTGTGGTGGCTGACAAGGGTATAGGTATGAGTCGCGAGCACCAGGCGCGCATATTTGAGCAGTTTTACCGTGTGCCTACCGGCAACCTGCACGATGTGAAAGGCTTTGGTTTGGGCCTAAGCTATGTAAACACCATTGTTAAGCGATTGGACGGCGATATTAGCGTGCGGTCTGAAAAAGAAAAAGGCTCGGAATTTGAACTTCGTTTTCCGCTGGCATCATAAATAAATGAAAAAAATACTACTTGTTGAAGACGACCCAAACCTGGGTATGCTGTTACAGGATTATCTGCAGCTGAAAGGTAAATTTGATGTGGTGCTGTGTAAAGACGGCGAGGAGGGTTTGCGCGAGTTTACAAAACAAAGCTTTGACCTGCTGATACTAGACGTGATGATGCCAAAAAAAGATGGCTTTACACTAGGCAAAGAAATCAGGAAGATGGATACTGGTGTCCCCATTATTTTTGCTACCGCCAAAGGCATGATTGAAGATAAAACACAGGCCTTTAACCTGGGCGGTGATGATTACATTACTAAGCCCTTCCGTATTGAAGAACTGCTGCTGCGCATTAACGCCTTGCTGAAACGCGTGGCCGCCGGCACCGATAAAAAGGAAGAAGTGAAACAACAGCAGTTTAAAGTGGGTAAATATGATTTTGATTTCACCACCCAGATCATCACTCACGGCGATCAGCAGCAAAAACTATCAACCAAAGAGGCCGAGCTGTTACGCCTGCTCTGCCTGCGCCAGAACGAGGTATTAACCCGCGAAGAAGCCCTGTTAAACATCTGGCATGACGACAACTATTTCAACGGCCGCAGTATGGATGTTTTTTTAAGCAAAATTCGCAAATATCTGCGTGACGACCCGAGTGTGGAGATCATAAACGTGCACGGCAAGGGATATAAGTTACTAGTGAATTGAGAAAGATATTAAACAGAAAGATGGCTTTAAGAGCCGTCTTTCTGTCTTTAATACCAGGTCATCCCGAACTTGTTTCGGGATCTCACGGGGACTATAGCTGACCGTACAACCGCATGCTTAACGCGTGGGGTGCCGAAACAAGTTCGGCATGACATAGAGAACGAAAAGGAGTTACTCCCCCGTACTCTCGCCAAAATGGATAATATTCCCGTTATTGTCCAGAATACTGAACTGCAGCATTTTCCAGGGTTTCAATTCTAACTTGCCGTTTGGGTGGATAATGTTATGCGCCTGGTACTCGCCATAAAGCGTGCGCACATCGCTTACATAAATATAGCAGCCCGTATTTTTAGGTATCTCAGGATTATCTGTGGGCCATAAATGGATACCCACATCATTGCGGTTGAAAATGAGATAACCGTCCCAGTTGGCTTGTAGGTTAAATCCCATTTTTTGAGTATAATAGCTAATGGTCTCGGCTGCGTTGAGCGAGGCCAATATAGGCACAGCAGATTTTAGCATAATCAGGGGGGCTTTGTTTATGTTAAGTTATAAAGATCATATCAAAAAACCTAATGTTTGCTTTCATACCTGTTTTTCACCGTGGTGCTGATAAATGTGCTTAATCCCCGGCCACTCAACGCCAGCTCTTTCATCCGTCTGATATTGACCTCGCCTGCACTGACATTGGTGTATGTGTAATCAGTGCCGTCAATAAAGCGCACCGTTATCCACCCAATGCCCGCCTCATAAGCCACCACGCCTGAGTTTCCTGCCCTGTTGCCGTAAGGTATCATACCTTACTGACACAAATACCTGCTTATTGTTTGGCTTGCGCCTCGGCCCAGGCATTCATTTTATTCTCAAACACGCTCATCGGCATGGCGCCGTCTTTCAGCACCTGGTTATGAAATTCAGCCAGGTTAAATTTGCTGCCTAATTTTTGCTGACAGCGATTGCGCAACTCCCTGATCTTCAATGCACCAATTTTGTAAGCCAGCGCCTGCCCCGGAATGGCCATATAGCGTTCAATCTCAGCCGTGGCACCCTGTTGGCTGATGGATTGGTTATCCATCATGTATTTAATGGCTTCTTCGCGCGTCATGTTTTTAGTATGCAGACCAACATCAACCACCAGGCGGATGGCACGGTGCATCTCATCGCCCAGGGCACCAATATGCTGGTACGGGTTCTCATACAAGCCCAGTTCTTTACCCAATGACTCGCAGTACAATGCCCACCCTTCTACGTAAGCTGTTTCACCAGTATCAAAACGGCGGAATTTAGGCAGCGATGCGTTTTCCTGTGTTAAAGATATCTGGTAATGATGGCCCGGAATGGCCTCATGCAAAAACAGGGATTGCATCCCTGATGTGATGTTAAACTTGCGCGCATCCAGTATCGGCACATAGAAAATCCCCGGGCGCTTACCATCTGCGCTACCCGGCATATACTCTGCACTGGCTGATGCCGCACGGAAAGCCTCCGTTTGCCTGATCTCGAAAGGTGTTTTGGGTACATGATTAAACATCTTCTTCAGATTAGGTTCCATCCGTTTATGGATCTGTTCAAAGGCATTCAATATCTGCTCAGGTTTGGTAAACGGCATAAATCGCGGATCATCATTAAGCGACTTGAAGAACGCCTTTAAATCGCCCTTAAACAGCAGCATGCTTTTAATGCTATCCATCTGGGTACGTATGCGGGCTACCTCTTTCAGGCCGAGGTTATAAATTTCATCGGGCTTTTTATCGGTAGTAGTTTGCTGTTTTACCAGGTATTGATACATGGCAGCCCCATTTGGCAATGCCGAAAGTCCAGACGTGGTACGGGCATGCGGCAGGTAATCGTTCTGCAGGTAATCGGCCATTTTTTTATAGGTAGGCACCAATTGTTGCATAATCATTGATTTATAGGCGGCAGTCAGTTGCTCCTTTTGTGTCGGGCTAAAGTTTTTGGGCAAACTATCAATCGGCCCATAAAACAAACTTTTCTCTGGCGATGCAACCACCATGGCCTGCATCTGCGGGATCATTTTAACCACTAATGCCTTCGGCAACACCACACCTGCTTTGATTCCTTTATTAAAATTGGCAATGGCGGTATCGGCCCAAATGGTAAACGCCTGTACACGCTTTTCCCAGCGCAGATAATCGCCAGGCGTTTTAAATGGCTGCGCATTAGTGCCTGATCCTAGTTGCCCCATGGTAAGTGGCAATGCAGAAAACTGGCTAAACGGCATGTACTCAAAATGGTACTGAAAACCATCAAGTGCCAACTGGGCCTCGTAGGTAAAAATATCGTAGGATAGCTTATCGTTATCGTCCAGGTCATCACGTTTAAACTGCTTCACTTTGGCCAGGTAGCTGCTATACAGATCATGAGACTGTTTCAAGAATGCCTGCGAACCATCATTAGGCAGCAAATCATTATAAGAAGTATCACCGGCAAAGGTTGATTCCAGCGGAAATAGTTTCATGCGATCATTATAATAATCGTCCAATACTTTGGCAAAATCGGCATTACCGGATATAGCCTCTGTAGATTGATGAGCAGACGGCTGTTTACACGCCGTTATGGCAGCCACGACAACCAGAATCAAGAACGCTTTTTTCATTGCAGGTAAATGTTAGATAAGTTTGGGTAGCGCAAAAGTTGATTGCTATTTTTTATTAAAATGAATTCTCAGCTTAATTGTTTTGGCCTTGCCGCTGGCATCGGACTGCCATGCAGGGCCATTCTTTACCAGCTCAATAGCCATTTGATCAGCCGTGGTGTTTAAACTTTTTAAAATTTTAAAATTATCCAGACTACCGTTGCTATTAACGGTAAAGGAGATACGCACAGCACCGGTTTGCCCGTTGGGCGCAATGGCCAGCTTTTTAAGATAGTTATTGTAATTATCCCAACCGGTTTTAGGGTGGGCACTGTTATCTGGTTCTTCAGATTTTACGCCGCCATAACCTACCACTACTTCTGCTAAACTATTATTAGTTGCTTCAAGTGCCACACGCAGGCTATCTTTAGCCTTTACGTGTTTCTTAGCATAACCAATGTAACTGATATCAAGCGTTTGCCCGTCTTTAGCCGGTAAGGTAAATCGCCCCTCCACATCCGTAACGGCAGATATCCTGGTGATGGCGTTGGTAACGCTAACACCAGGCAACGGCACGCCTAGTTGGTCATAAACCTGCCCATTCACTCTAAACTCGGGTGTAACTGTTTTTACGCCCTCCACACTACCGGGCACCGTCGTGTTGACAGCCGTATTGATATTCTTTTTAGGTTGATTACGGCCGGGCACCACAACCTCTTTCAATATATAAGCAGAGCTATCAGCCCGGCGTGCCTGTGCGTAATTATTCTGTGGAGTTGTCTGATTTACATATCCATAGCTACTTACCGCTTCTTTCTTGAAAAGCTTATTTTCACCAGGGCGTGTTGATTTATCTTCAGCCAGCGGGTTACCTGACGGTGTCTGTTCATCTGACGGCTGAACCATTTCCTGCTGAGTTACCTCTTGCCGGACCGGTACAGGCGCCTGCACGGCAGCCTTTAGGGTAGCCTGGCGGGAGACCTGTGCTGGCACTGGCGTGGCCGCTATTAATGCTTTATGATTTACAACCGGCGGGATGGTATCAGTCTTTGTTTGCGGATGATCAATCTGCGCAGCAAAACGTTTTTCTGCCGGTATTTTTTCCTTACTGCTATGCGGCCAGAACAGATAACCGATGGTAACAACCACCAGCAACGATGCCGCCGCGCCGATATAAGGCCACAACGGGCGTACTTTTTTCTTTTCGGTACGAGATTGCAGCCGGCTTTCCAGATCGGCCAGGTTAGCGTGCTGATCTTTGCCCGATTGCTCAAAGCCCTCTATCGCCTCCATCAAAAAAGGATCGTCCTGTGCCTGGTGCTCCAGCTGGTGCATGGCGCGGGCATCAAGCTCCCCTTCCAGATACTTCCTGATTTGCGATATGTCTGCTTTTTTATTGCTCACGGTTCTTCTCCAGGCAAATTTTCAGGTTGCGCTTCCCGTTTTGTATATAACTCTTAACCTCATTCATGCTGTAGCCCGTTTGCTCGGCCACTTCTTTATAGCATCGCTCCTCATAATAAAACAAACTGATGCTTTGTTTCTGGGCAGCGGGTAGCTTTTGCATACAACGCTCCAGCGCTTTCATGGCTGCCTCAGCGTCTCCATCTTCATGATGCAAAACAAGGGCATTTTCCATAACCTCATCTAAATTAACTATTTCCGTTTTCTTTGCCTTACGTAGCTCCATCAGGCAAAAGTTGCGGGTAAGCACATAGAGCCAGCTTCTGAACTGTTTTACCTCATGCCGGGCGGCTTTGTTCACCAACTCCTCAAAAATCTGCATTACGGCATCCTTGCACAGCTCTTCGTCTTTCAGATATTTTAAACAAACACCATAAACCAGCCCCATGTACGGCTTATATAACCGCCCCAGCACAGCCACATCACCGGTTTGGCGATAGTTGGCCAGCAGTTGCTGATCGGCAGCATCATCATTGTAGGCAGACGGTTTAAACGGGTTCATTTATCGGCATCAAAATAATTTTTTTTAATGGTTTATGGAAATGCGTTATCCGCCGCATCTTTTTAACGATGACAGCAACGGTTCAGGGAAACAAAGTCGACTTTTTCTGGCGTGGCGTCTAACTAAAAGAGCAGTTCATCTCAATTTCAACACGGGCGTACAATAACGCACTAACTTGGAGGTATGACATGTCTTTTTATTCACCAATTATTTAACGGTAAGCATATTACCCCTAAAACTTATGAAAATGAAAACAACAACACTTTTGCTTTTCATGCTCCTGGCGGCTGTGATCGGGCAGGCACAAAATAAACCTATTGCCATTGGAATACCTTATACGCTAACGCAAACCATTAGCGGCAAAGTGGTAGACGAATCCGGACGGGCCCTGCCGGGCGTTACCATAAAATTTGTTTCGGCAAAAGACACGCTGATCCAGGCCACTAACACTGCCGGCGTTTTTGTTTTTAATGGCATTAAGCCATCTGCTTTTACACTCACGCTTAGTTATGTTGGTTTTGTTAAGCAGATTAAAAACTATCCGGCTCAACTAACAACAAAAGAAATTAAACTGGGGACGATTGTTCTACAGCCCAGCGGTACCGACCTTAAAGAAGTGGTAGTCAAAGTAGATACCGACCAATATAATGCCAGCCCTTATCACGTAAACGCCGACCCGGCTGGCGTTGATGCGTTACTGAAGAAACTGGAAGGTATAAAGGTTGGTTCCGATGGAACAGTAACACATCAAGGCCAGCAGGTAACCAAAGTACGTATTAACGGCAAGGAATATGCAAAACAAGCCGTTCAAATTTTGCCCGCAGAAATATTAGATCAAATCCATGTCGAAACTTATGGAGACCAACCTATAGCAGCTGGTGTTACAGGATATACCCAGATGCAGATACGCGGCCTGACACCCGGCACCGAATCGTACGCGCCGCTGGTAGAGAACAAGTTTATGAACCCGCTGGAGAACCCACTATCTACCTTCTCGGTGGATGTTGATGCGGCCTCTTACAGCAATGTGCGCCGTTTTATTCAGGGCGGGCAGCTGCCTCCAAAAGATGCCATCCGCATTGAGGAAATGATTAACTATTTTAAGTATAAATATAATGAACCGAAAGCGGGTGAACCCGTGACCATTCAGACTGATCTGGCCGCCGCACCATGGAACCCCAAGCATCAGTTACTACGTATCGGCCTGAAAGCGCGCACTATCCCTACTGAAAGTCTGCCGGCGTCAAACCTGGTGTTTTTGATTGATGTATCGGGATCAATGAATATGCCTAACAAACTACCGCTGGTAAAAACCTCCATGAAAATGCTGGTTGATCAGCTGCGTAAAAAAGACCGTGTAGCCATTGTGGTATATGCCGGTAACGCCGGATTGGTGCTGCCTGCAACCTCTGGTGATGACAAGACCAAGATTGATGATGCTATTGATAACCTGCAAGCCGGTGGCTCTACCGCAGGCGGCGAAGGTATTATGTTGGCCTATAAAATTGCCCGTGAAAACTTCATGAAGGGTGGCAACAATCGCATTATTTTGGCTACCGACGGTGATTTTAACGTAGGTGCCTCCAGCGATAAAAGTATGGAAGAGCTGATTACCGAAGAACGCGAAAGCAAAGTTGACCTTTCTATAATGGGTTTTGGCATGGGCAACTATAAAGACAGCAAAATGGAAACGCTGGCCGATAAAGGCAACGGCAACTATGCCTACATTGATAACCTGACTGAAGCCCGTAAAGCCCTGGTGAGCGAGTTTGGCGGCACCATGTTTACCGTGGCTAAAGATGTAAAACTGCAGATTGAGTTTAACCCCGCCAAAGTACAAGCCTACCGACTGATTGGTTATGAAAACCGGGTAATGGCCAAAGAAGATTTTAATAACGACAAAAAAGATGCGGGCGATATGGGCTCTGGTCATACCGTTACGGCTTTTTATGAAATTGTGCCTGCTGGTATTAAGGATGATTATGCCGGAAGTGTTGACCCGCTGAAATATCAGAAAAACGAAACGAAACCTGTAAGGTCAACATCAAATGAACTGGTGACCGTCAAATTCCGCTACAAACAACCGGGGGGTGATGTGAGCAAACTGAGTCAGGCGGTGGTAATGGACAAACCCGAAGCATTCAACAAGCTTTCTGCCGATTTCCGTTTTGCCACTGCCGTAGCAGAGGTAGGTATGCTGTTGCGTAACTCTGAGTTTAAAGACAAAGCCAGCTTTAACCAGGCCATCAGCATTGCCCGTGCTGCCCGCAGCGATGACCCGGAAGGCTATCGCGCCGAGTTTGTACGCCTGGCAGAAACGGCGGGGGCGATGATGCATAGTGAGGTTACTGCGCAATCAAAAGGCGAAGAGCGATAAAAGATACAGCATAATTGAAACTTCTGTAGATGACACACTCCTATTAACGTCAGTGCAATTTGCAGAACCCACGTTTCCCCTCTCGAGAGGGGATTGTAAGGACATTGCTTTAGCAGTATCGATAAAAGGGGTATGTCATTTGCGTGAAGTATATCAGTATCATAGAAACATAAAATCTTCAAACCTAAAACTTATCCAACAAAAACAAAGAAGCGCCCGCGAGGGGCGCTTTTCTGTTATACGGAGTGGAAGGCTTCCAGGTATTTATCAATATACTCCTGCTTACTTTTGTTCTTGTATTGCATAATAAACCGCGGGTGCTCCAACGGGACCATCTTGCCAAAGAAACCGTGCTGCTGATTCAGTTTGTTTAAAAACTCGTAGTTCTTACCTGTACCGAAGCAGAAACAAACATCGGTATAAACGCCCATAGCAATTTGCTTTTGAATGTTTTCTATAATGGCTGGTCGCACGGCATCCATCAGCGCCTTGCTGTCGTAATAGTTATAGTTTATCTCCTTGCCGTTCTTCATCTGCACAAAGCCCAGCGGGAAGGCCGAATTAATGTGGATCTTTTTATAAAATGCTTCCGGTCCACCAAAGGCGTTGATCATCTCATAAATAAAGACCGATGACGGCTCATGCGCATCGGGAATATTAAAATGCAGATCACACTCGGTTCTTAATCGCTTAGGATCGGTAAACGGAATGCCTGTTAACCCCGCACCAAACCTCCCAGGGTTAATGCCCAGTATTAAATGCCGGCGCTCATCATCATTATAATATTTTTCATAGAACGCCCTGCCAATGGCACGCACGGTCTCAGCCTGCGGCGTGTTGCCTGCAAACGGGTTCATAATACCGATGCCGGGTGGCAGCGCCAAACCGGTGTATGTGAGGTGCTCGTTAAAGTTAATGATCTTTTGGGCGAAGGCCATGGTGCAAATATAACACCCTCTTGTCGTTTCGACGAGCCAAAGGACATTGCGTTATTTAAATCAACATATAGCGGGTAGGTGTCATCCACTACTCTCTTTATATTGCATCATATTCAAAATAGAAAAGAGCGACAGGTATCCCCATCGCTCTTTTTTTCACAACAGTTATTGCTGTTTAATAGTTAAAAATAATATTAGCAAAATAATTACGACCGGCTTCGGGGTAGCCCTCGGTTAGCTGATAGTTGCGGTCGAATATATTATTTACTCCGACTTCAACCGAGAAGCCTTTCTGCAGCACCAAATGAGCTTTGGCATTGGTTAGATAAAAACCACCAACAGTGGTGCCGTAGCTAGTGCTGTAACGGGCAGAGTTATATTCTTCTGAAGCCAGCACATACAATTTGTTTAACGGATGATATTCTGCCGAGACGAACAGCTTGTCTTTTGGTACATCGGTAAAATATACCGTCGGGCTACTCAGGTTATTTCTTACCAGGTGGGTATAGTTGGCATCTAAACGCAACTGTTTTATTGGCTGATAGCCAATGCCCGCTTCGGCACCATAATACTCGGCCCTGCCTACGTTTTGTACCTGGCCGAGGTTGGTATTGGTGGTGGCATCAAAGAAAACATTGTTTACCGTTTGGATACTGTTATTGATTTTGCTGTAGAAGCCCGATACCTCATAAAAGACTTTGCCGTTGGCAGACCCATGGTAGGTTAAATCGTAATTCAAGGCATCTTCCGCTTTCAGATCCGGGTTAGGGATGGCCGTGCCTAATTTGTAGGAGTAGCGGTCTTTAATGGTAGCAAAGCGCGTTTTACGTGCTACCGAAAAGCTGATGGTATTAGTGGCATCGAAGTCATATTGCACCAAACCCTGCAGGTTCCAGGCGTTGTTGCTGCCGGTAGGCAAATCAAATACGGTTTTGCTGGTGCTGTTGTAGCTCTGCGCACCATCATTGCTGCGTCGCATAAAGCTTACGCCCGCGTTCACTTTTAAAGATGGGGTCAAGTAATAGGTATCTTCAGCACCAACGGTGTAGTTGTTATCGGCATCGCGCAGGGTGGGTTGACCAACGTTGTGCTCATGGTGCACATCTTCCTTATAATGTGCTGCTATGCTAAAGTTGTTGTTTTTGAGCGAAGTATTTTCAAATACCAGGCTGGCTCCCAGTGTATAATCGTTATAAATACTCTGGAAGGCGTAAGGCTTACTGATGGTGGTATAGGTTACATCATCATAGCTATCGGTCTCGTTATCAAACTTATTGTAATACCAGCGGGTGCTTAGTTTATTACTACTGCCAAACTTGTTATTACTTAAAAAATAAAGGCTTTGGGTATTCCAGAATGGCCATTTCCAATAGCGCGGACTTTTAAACAGCGAGTTCTGCGTATCGGTACCGGCATAAACCGGGGTACCTTTCTGGCCACGCTGATAGCTGTACCCTACGGCATACTCCTGCGTGCTGTCCGGTGTGAAACCAACTTTGCCACTCACGCCAACGTCGTTACGGTACGAGTTATCGCGATGGCCGCCGTCTTCGTTCTTAACCGGCGTAAAGTTGCCCGACAGTGGATACCAGTTCTGCTTCAATTGCGATGCCGCTACCTGGTAGTAAAACTTGCCCAACTTAGAGCCGATGTTGGTATTTAACCGATAGCCGCCACTTAGCCAGCCGGCGACCGCATTAGCCTCGAATGCGTTGACAGGTCTGCGGGTAATCAGGTTGATGGCACCGCCCTCTGCATTTGGACCGTATAATACGGATGAATAGCCTTTGGCTACCTGAATTTCGGACAGATTGAACGTGGTGTAACGAGCCAGATCCACATAGCCGTCATACGGTACGTAAAGCGGCATACCATCAAGGTAAACAGGCACCTGGCGCAGGTCAAAACCACGAACGTTTACAGCCGATTCATTACGCTGACCTACGGCCGAAAGCGTAACGCCTGGCAACAGGTTAAGCGCGTGCGATACATCCAGGCGGTTAAACTTGCTGATGCCGCCTGCGTCAAGATGATCACTTTTCAGCGTATCGCGGTGGCCTTTAATAGTTACTTCACCAAGAGAAAAAATGTGCTTGCTGGTGTCTGGCTGCTGGGCACGGGCCAAGCCTGCCGACAAGAGGATTGCGACGAATGTTGTACAGGTTGATTTCATAAAAGTGTTAAAGCGTTATTCACCGTTGTGAATAACGAAAGTCGCGAAAAAATAACAGAAATCGTCAATCGTTTTGCGCTAATTTTCGCCTAGCGTTGTTAAATTGACAACTAACTCCTGAGTATGAGCATCAAGAAACGCATGAAATTGCTGATGAAAATCGCGAAACACTTTGATAACGGCGAGTCCTTTAGGGGTAATCTCGGCATAACCACCACCCTTACCGCCACGGTGCGATACTACAATCGGCTCACCGAACTGGGTGTTCAGGTGTGCCACAATTTGCCAGGCCTGCCGGTATGACATTTGCATTTGCATGGCTGCCTGCCTGATAGAACCGGTTTGCTGGATGCGCTCCAATAGTTCCACCCTGCCGGGGCCCAGCAGGCGCTCGGCGTCCTTTTCAATCCAAAGCTTCCCGTTGTATTTAAATGATGACGGCATAGTGCAAAATAGTAATAAATGGTGAGTTGGTGGTAAAAGAGCCGGTGAAAGAACATGCCAATAAAACAAAAAAGAGCGATAGGAAAACCCATCGCTCTTATATCTTGATTCTAAATTCTTGAATCTCTTATAGAAATTACACCAGTAAACGTACCGGTTCTTCCAGCAGTTGTTTCAGTGTTTGCAGGAAGGCAGCAGCCAGGGCGCCGTCAACCACGCGGTGGTCTGAGCTCAGGGTAACTTTCATAATGTTGCCTGGTACTACAGCACCGTTTTTAACAACCGGAACTTGCTGGATACCGCTAACCGCCAGGATACAAGCGTTAGGGGTGTTGATGATAGCGGTAAACTCGTCTACACCAAACATACCCAGGTTAGAAATGGTAAAGGTTGAACCTTCCATTTCTGCAGGCTGCAGTTTTTTGCTTTTGGCTTTGCCGGCAAAATCTTTCACTTCTACAGAGATGTGGCTCAGTGATTTGCCATCGGCAAATTTAATAACCGGAACCAGCAGGCCTTCGTCAACCGCAACGGCAACGCCAACATGTACGTGCTCGTTAGTGCGGATCTTATCGCCCAGGAATGATGAGTTGATGGCAGGGTGTTGTTTCAAAGCAACGGCACAGGCTTTAACCACCAGGTCGTTAAATGAAATTTTAACCGGTGCATACTCGTTCATTTTATTACGGGCAGCAATTGCCGAATCCATATCGATAGACATGGTTACGTAGAAATGCGGCGCGGTGAACAAGCTCTCAGACAGACGACGGCTGATGGCCTTACGCATCTGTGTAACCGGACGCTCACTGAATTTCTCCTCGCCAGTAAAGGTTGGCAGCGTGATCGCTTTTTCTGCTTTGGCAGGAGCGCCGGCAGCAGCAGCAGGTGCAGCGGCGGCCTGTGCAGGAGCAGCAGCAGACGGTTTGTAATCTTCAATATCTTTCTTAACAATGCGGCCGCCTTCGGCAGAGCCTTTAACATCGTTCAGGTTGATCCCTTTATCTTTAGCCATTTTGCGGGCCAGCGGAGATGCTTTTACGCGGCTATCATCATCAGATGATTCAGCGCCAGCTTCCTGAGCAGCAGGGGCAGCAGCCGGAGCTTCTGCTTTTTGCTCGCCGGCAGCAGGTGCAGGTGCATCGTTACCAGCTTGCAAAAGCGGAGTAACATCGGTACCGGCTTTACCAACAATGGCAATAATATCGTTTACTTTAGCAGCTTCGCCTTCTTTAACACCAATGTACAGCAGGGTACCAGCCTCATAACCTACCACTTCCATGGTAGCTTTATCGGTAGCAACGTCTGCCAGTGAATCGTCAGACTTAACGGTATCGCCCACTTTAAAGTTCCATTTTTCAATGGTGCCCTCGGTCATGGTATCGCTCAATAGCGGCATGCGAATCACCGTAGCCGGGATGTTTGAGGTATCTACCTTAGGTGCAGCAGCAGCCGGAGCTGCGCTTGCCTGTGCTGCAGGTGCAGCTTCTTTCTTTTCTTCGGCAGCAGGGGCACCAGAGCCAGCAGCAGCTAAAGCCGCTTTATAATCTTCGCCTGCTGCACCAATAACAGCAATTACGCTATCAACAGGAGCAGCGCCACCTTCTTGTACACCAATGTACAGCAACACGCCGTCATTGTATGATTCGAGGTCCATGGTGGCTTTATCGGTTTCTACCTCGGCCAGCACATCACCCGATTTTACCTGGTCGCCTACTTTTTTATGCCATTTAGCAAACACACCTTCGGTCATGGTGTCGCTCATTTTAGGCATTTTAACTACTTCAGCCATATATTATTTGATGGAGTTGTTTTACTTGATTGATGAATGAAATGGGACTAGTCGCGAATGTACGGATAATCTTTCTGTACGTACACATCGGTATAAAGCTCAGAAGCTTCAGGCCAAGGAGACTCTTCAGCAAATTTCACTGACTCGTCTACAATCGCTTTAATTTTAGCATCCATCTCATCAAACCAAGCCTCATCAGCATATTTTTCCTTCAGGATGGTTTGTTTTACCGCTTCGATAGGGTCTTTTGCTTTGTAGCTTTCCAACTCTTCTTTAGTACGGTATTTCTGAGGGTCAGACATAGAGTGACCTTTGTAACGGTAAGTACGCATCTCCAGGAAGGTTGGACCTTCGCCGGCACGTGCGCGCTGAGCGGCTTCGTCCATAGCGTTGTGAACAGCTACCGGATCCATGCCGTCAACCGGTGAAGATGGGATACCGTATGGTAAGCCTAATTTATAGATATCGGTTTGAACGGTGGTACGCTCTACTGAAGTACCCATTGCATAACCGTTGTTCTCACAAACAAAAATTACCGGCAATTTCCACAGCGCAGCCATGTTAAAAGTTTCGGTAAGTGCACCCTGACGCACTGCACCATCGCCCATGTAGGCTACAGATAAGTTGTCGGTACCTTTATATTTTTCGGCGAAAGCGATACCGGCACCCAGTGGAACCTGGCCGCCTACAATACCGTGACCACCATAGAAATGGTTTTCTTTATCAAACATGTGCATTGAACCGCCTTTACCTTTAGAGCAACCGGTAGCTTTACCGTACAACTCAGCCATAATAGCGTTAGGCGTAGTACCTTTAGCCAGGGCGTGGGCATGATCGCGGTAAGCGGTAATCATAGCGTCTTCATGTCTTAATACAGACATGGCGCCAGCCAAAACGGCTTCCTGTCCAATGTACAGGTGGCAAAAACCTCTGATCTTCTGTTGTCCGTATAGTTGTCCTGATTTTTCTTCGAACCTGCGCATTAGCAGCATTGACTCATACCACATCAGGTAGGTATCTTTTGTAATTGCGATTGAACCCATTTGTTAAACGATCAATTTTCTTTTTTGAGTAGAAAGCGCAAATCTAAATATATCCGGCAAAAAATCGAAACGCAATTGATTTGTTATAAAAGATTACCCTTTAGTGATAACTTTACTCAACAACAGGCTTTTTGCTAATTCAATTCATAACAAAATAAGATTTTGGCAGACTATGCATGCATATTAATTTAGTGTTGCATCGACGTTAGCTTACCTAATTTTCTTTGAGAAGGATTTTTCGTCAGTTTTTTTTAATAGCGATAAAAACGGTCAATAATCTTTCTTTTCAAGAAACTTTATTGACACATGTTTAAAACTATTAATGTTAAGATAACGTTAAAAACATCTTTTAACATTTGGTAGTATCAAAAATTTGTATAGTTTTGTCGGCACAATAGCAACAGGTGTCTAAATAAGTAAACAACCCTGGAAGTATTAACCCGAAAAGACTAAGGATTAATGAGGAAAACTGCTCTTACTATTGCACTATTTATCAGTGTTTTATGCGCTCAGGCTCAAACAAAGAGCGTGCCAGTTCAGGCAGCCGATAAACCCGGCGACGAGCAGGAAAGCTTAGCAAAAGATTATCTTTCACAAATAATGGGTGTAGCCGTTAACGCTACCTCAAATGTAAAACTGTTCCAATTTGTTTACGATTGGATTGGTACCCCTTACCGTTTTGGCGGTTCATCAAGAAAAGGCATTGATTGCTCTGCCTTCACAAAAGAGCTTTACGAGAAAGTATTTAACCTGGATATCAAACGTAACTCACGCGATATCTTCAGCATGGTTGATCCGGTTTCTAAAGACGATCTGCGCCAGGGCGATCTGGTTTTCTTTAAAATTCACAGCCGCAGCATCTCTCACGTTGGTATTTACTTAGGCAATGGCCGTTTTGCTCATGCATCATCAAGAGGTGTGGCCATCAGTAATATTAATGATGCTTACTACAGCCGGTACTTCTATAAAGGCGGCCGCATGCTGGCCTCGTTAAAAGAGGAATTGGCGACGGAAAGCTCGGATGATAAGGATAACAACTAAATCACAAAACATAAACAGATCCTTCCGAAATTCGGGGGGATTTTTTTTGCAATGAACTTCCGTTTATTATTGGTTACCCTGCTGGCGCTTTGCGCGCTTTCGGCCTGTTTCTTTCAGCCCGAGATTAGCAATACACCTACCGCCGGAGATCACACCCATTACTTACCACCGACCAAAGACACCGCCCCATCTGCGGCAACCTCCAGCCCGGCAGATACCCTGGTAATTGCTGCCGTTGGCGATGTGATGCTGGGCACAGCTTACCCAACCAACGCCACTTTGCCTCCTGATAGCGCCCGCAACAGCTTTGTCACCATTGCCGATGAGCTGCGCAGCGCCGATGTAACTATGGGCAATCTGGAAGGCGTAATGAGCGACAGCGTACCACCGGCACACTACAAACTGCATCAGCGCAGCATGGCCTATTTGTTCAGGATGCCACCATCTTATAGAAAAGTATTGAAAGATGCGGGGTTTGATGTACTGAGCATGGCCAACAACCATGTGAGCGATTTTGACGAGGCCGGCCGCAAAAATACTATGCGTAACATGGACAGCGCCGGTATAAATTATGGCGGATTGCTGGCACACCCAACCTCGGTATTTACCATCAATGGTGTACGCTACGGCTTCTGCGCGTTTGCGCCTAATGCCAATGTGCTTCCTCTATTAAATCTACCTAACGCTGCCGATGTAATCAGCAATCTAAAAAAACAGTGCGATATCGTGATCGTTTCCTTTCACGGTGGTGGCGAGGGTGTTGATTATGAACATGTCCCCCGCCAGATGGAAAGCTATATTGGCGAAAAGCGGGGCGATGTATATGCCTTTGCCCACAATGCCATTGATGCCGGTGCCGATATGGTTTTTGGTAACGGCCCGCACGTATGCCGGGCCATGGAGGTTTACAAAGGCCGGATGATTGCCTACAGTCTGGGCAATTTTTGTACTTACCGCAGCGTTAGCGTAGCCGGTGTATGTGGCCTGGCGCCCTTGCTTAAGATAAAAGTGAACCGCAAGGGCGAGTTTCTAAATGGACGCATCATCGCCCTGAAGCAAACGCACGCCGATGGACTGATGCGTGATACGACTAATAAAGTTATTGCCCGCATTAAATACCTTACCCAGGCCGATTTCCCTGAATCGGTACTGAATATAACCGATGATGGCAAAATTAGCCTAATGTCTGCACCTGCACTGGCGGAGGTAAAGCAATAATAAAATCTCTTTAAAAGAAGCTGTCATCCTGAGCTTGTCGAAGGGCGCGCGTCGGCCCATAACGCTCGGTTAATCCCCACGCACGTGTTTCGACAAGCTCAACATGACATCTCATCTTTATTTTCCTACTACTTCGCCGTATCAGCCGTATTCCTGATCAGTGTTATCCCCTGAAAAAAGAATAATAAGGAGATGATACCAACTACAATAAGTGTAGTCATTTGTCTACTATGTTGTATAATGTTTGCACCGGTGTAGATTAAGCCAACAATACCCAGTATAGTTAAAATGGCTCCAAATAAACGTTTTAAGTTCATAGCATATCTTTTAACATTTTACTACTTCAAATTACAAACCAATAATTAAACCTATATTTAGGCCATAAACCATTTATCGCCATGTTAGTAACAGCCGTTATCATTCTTTTTATCATAATTATTGTACTGGGCACCTCATTTGTCACCATCAGGCAGGGCACTGTTGGGGTAATTACCGTGTTTGGCAAATACCGTCGTGTTCTAACTCCCGGTCTTAATTTTAAGATCCCTTTTATTGAGAACCTGTATGCGCGTATATCGGTGCAGAACCGTTCGGTAGAGTTGGAATTTCAGGCCGTAACCATTGATCAGGCCAACGTGTATTTTAAAGCCATGCTGCTATACTCGGTACTGGACCAGCAAGAGGAAACCATTAAAAACGTAGCCTTTAAATTTATTGATGAGCGTAACCTGATGCAGGCGCTGGTACGTACCATTGAGGGCTCCATCCGTGCCTTTGTGGCTACCAAACGTCAGGCTGATGTACTGATTCTTCGCAGGGAGATTGTGGAACACGTAAAAGACCAGATTGACAACGTACTGGAAACCTGGGGCTACCACCTGCAGGATTTACAGTTGAACGATATTACTTTTGACGAAGTAGTTATGAAATCAATGAGCCAGGTAGTGTCATCAAACAATCTGAAAGCTGCTGCCGAAAACGAGGGGCAGGCACTGTTGATTACCAAAACAAAAGCTGCAGAGGCCGAGGGTAACGCCATCAAAATTGCAGCCGAGGCCGAGCGCCAGGCAGCGCAGCTGCGTGGTCAGGGTATCGCCCTCTTCCGCGAAGAAGTGGCCAAGGGTATGACCGTTGCTGCCAAGGAAATGCAGCAGGCCAATATGGACACGTCAGTAATCATGTTTACCATGTGGACAGAGGCCATTAAACACTTCTCTGAAAACTCTGAAGGCAACGTAATCTTCCTGGATGGTTCAAGTGAGAACATGCATCAGACTATGCGAGAGATGATGAGCCTGAACATGCTGGACAGAAATAACAAGAAATAACAAAAGAAGCCCGGTTGATGAAACCGGGCTTCTTTATTTTAGTGTATCAATTGGGCCTTCGCGCCCTTCAACGGAGCTCAGGATGACACCGGTGCAACAAATCTACGTGTCATTTCGATGAGCACACGGGAAAGGTTGGCGGGAGGGCGCGGAAGAGAAATCTTAGCCCCCATGCTTTACAGACGGCTTTGCAAGCGTCTAAGATTTCTCTCTGCGCTCCCCTTCGTTTGAAATGACATATTGGAATAAAGAAAGCAATCACGCCCCTTTCTTATGGCTCAAGCTCTGCATCAATTGATCATACAGATCATCGCTTTTGGTGGTCTTTGGTTTGAGTTTTTTGATAGTTGGGCGTTTGCCTTTGGCTTTAGCTTTAATAATCTCCAATAGCTCGTTGTGGTAATTGTCTTTGTATTTGGATACATCAAACTTCTCTGAGTACTGATCTATCAGCGCCAGACCTACTTTTAGCTCTTTATCGGTCACCTTGATATCCTGTGACACGTTTAAATCATCCATCCCACGAATTTCCTGCGCAAAGCGGATCTTGGTGACTACCAATACGTTGTTTACCGGGTGCACAATACACAGGTTTTCAGTACTGCGCAATACAAAGCGGGCCAATCCGGCTTTTTTTGATTTGAGCATGGCCTGCACCAGTAAGCCGTAGGCTTTGTTATTTTTGGTATCCGGCTCGGCATAGTAAGACGTTTCGTAGAACATGGGGTCAACCTGGGCTATGTCTACAAAACTTTCTATTTCTATCTCCTTACTTTTTTCGGGGGCCGCGTCTTCAAAATCTGTATCCTCCAGAATTACATATTCATCATCCAGCTTGTAGCCCTTTACAATCTTATCATACGGTACCTCTTTACGGGTGTCTTCATTGATCCGCTGGTAACGGATGCGGGCATGATCGCGCGAGTCTAGCATATCCAAACTCAGCGAACTGCTTTGTACCGCCGAATAAAGTTTAATTGGAATATTAACTAGCCCGAATCCGATCGAGCCTCTCCATATCGATCTCATAATAAAAGTGTTGAGACTGATATAACCCATAAGGCGGTTAAAGGGTTTTAGCATGGGCCTTAAAACATTCTTCCAGACATACAGGTAATACTAAAACATTATGCCTGAAGGACCTACCATAAAAATTTTACAAGAGCAATTGCAGCCTTTTGTCGGTCGCCAAATTACTGCTGCCGATGGCTACGCCAAAGGAATTGCACCTCACAGCTTGCAGGGGCATACCATTATTGACATTAAAGCATGGGGCAAACAATTGCTTATTTGCCTGGATAATCAGCTGACCATACGTGTGCACATGGGCTTATTTGGCAGCTACCGTATCAATGATCGCGGCAAGCGCAATGCATCACTGGGATTGAAATTTGATGGAGATGAGGTGAACTTTTATATCAGCAATATCAAGCTCATAGCTGAGCCGCTTGATACTGTTTATGATTGGACCGCCGATGTAATGAACCCCGCATTTGATATAAAGAAAGCAAGAAAGAAATTACTGGCCCGGCCTGAAGCGATGATCTGCGATTTGCTGCTGGATCAGCAGCTATTTGCCGGTTCGGGAAATATTGTAAAGAATGAGGTGCTGTTTCGCGCCCGGGTACATCCGGCTAACATTATTGAAAATCTGCCGCCACGTAAGCTCACTGAGCTGATTCAAACCACAATTGATTTTTGTGCTGATTTCTATCGCTGGAAGAAACAGAACTCGCTACGCAAAAACCTGCAGGCTCATGAAAAGCAAGAGTGCCCGCGCAACCATATCCCTTTTAAAAAAGCCGATCTGGGCAAAACCAAACGACATTGTTATTACTGCGAGATTTGTCAGATTCTGTATGAGTAAATTGAACGGCTGCACTAAAAAGAGTATATCGATAACGTTACTGCAGAAGAAGCAATCCCTGTAAACGCCTGTCAGATTTGCGTGTCCGACTTGTCCTATATAGAGATCGCTTCGTTCCTCGCAATGACGGGATGAAACTTTGACTCAGATAAAATCTTTATTTCCCCGCCGTCCAACTATTATCGGCCTCGTTAGCATCCATATAAATGCCGTTATCTAACCTGATCTCTTTAACCGCCCTCTGAGCCTTAACCTTCAGACTAATCTCTTTTTGATCTTTCTCCCAAACCAGTGATGTTTGGTGGAAACTATCTTTGCTACCATCAGTATAAGTAACATCAACGTTGAACGGGATAGCAAAGCCTCCAACGTTTTTGATATTCAGCAGGTATTCGTTGCCCTCTTTATGCGCCCCCGCCAGGTTCAGGTCGTTGTATGATCTGGTGTAGAACCAGTTGTAGAAAAACCAATCTAGTTTTTTGCCGGTGGCAGCTTTCACTGCATTAAAGAAATCCCACGGAATGGGGTGCTTGCCATGCCAGTTTACCATATAATAATGCAACGCCTTTTTAAACAGGTTATCGCCCAGCATATCTTTTAAAGCCAGGTAAGATAGAGCCGGCTTGCCATAAGGGTTATCGCCAATCGGGAATTTCACATCTGGTGATGGGGTAATAATAGGGTCCTCCCTGTTATGTTTAGATTTTACCCAACGCTCAACCCTTTCTTTCTTGAAAACTTTATCGGCATCCTCTTGTCCACGCTCGCTGATGCCTATCAAATATTCAAAAGTGGTGGCCCAGCCTTCGTCCATAAAGGCATAATAGCTCTCGTTGATACCCATATAAAAAGGCATATAGGTGTGCGATTGCTCATGATCCTGCAACGATTGAGCATCTTTCAAGTCGTCCTGAGGACTATCATTTACCATCATCGGGTATTCCATATCGGCCAGCCCCTGCACAGCTATGCTTTTCTCATACGGATAGGGAATACCCGGCCAGTTATGCGAGAACCAATCCAGCGCATAGCGGCTGAACTGTACGGAATGATGGAAATCTTTTGCGGTATCAATATAAGCCGCCTGCACGCTTGCCCGGCGTTTGGTCACATCATGTACGGCTATGCTGGCGCCATCCCATACGTAATGATCGCTCAGGGCGACGGTCATATCGGGAATATTTTTGCAGGTAAACGTCCACGTGTTGGTAGCGTTTTGTGCGGTTACGTGTTTACCGGCCAGATCTTGCATAGTTACAATATGCACCGTTGAATCTTCTGTCATTGAACGTTTCAGGCGCTGAGCAAATTCAGGCTGCAGCACGTCGTCCGGATTTCTAAATGTGCCCGTGGCCCATACCATAAAGTTTTTGGGAACAGTAACATTCAGCACATAGTCGTTAAAATCGTTATAAAACTCAAAGTCGCCGGTGTGCGGTTGTATATCCCAGCCTTTGTAATCGTCATAAACCGCCACGCGAGGATAAAAATAGGCCATAAAAAAGGAGGTTGAATCTAAAGTACCCTCCCGGTCTATTGATTTACTTTGGGCCAGTTGATAATGCCATTTGATATCCAGCTTTACTGAATCTTTAGGCAACAGCGGCTTGCCGAGGGGCAGCATATAATTAGTACCAGTGGCCTGGGGATTTTCCCAGGTGGCGGCTGCACCATTAACTTTCAAGTCATCTACAGTTATACCAAATTCAGGCCTTGCATCAGCACCCCGGCGCTGCGGTTTGCTGTGTATATTAACAACCAGCTTCATGTTAATCTCTTTCAGCGTATCAGGGCTATTATTAAAATAAGTGATCTGCTCCACGCCCTTTACCGTTTTATCGGGCGGGGCAACGCTTACGGATATTTGATAGCGACCGCGGTTTTGCCAGTATGTTTTACCAGGCTTGCCGTTGGCCAGGCGATTACCGTTTTCATAAGTTTTGGCTATGCCAGGTGGTATAGTAAGTGTTTGTGCACGGGCAACAGCAAATGCGCCGCACAATGCAGTCAATAACAATATTTTGCGCATGGCAGGTTTGTTTAGCGAGAGGGCTAATATAAAGAAAGATGCAGGTTACTGTTAATTTTTTAACAATCTATCTTTAGAGGAAAGATAATGCGGAGCGAGGGGGAGGAAAGAATTACTAATGTCATGCTGAGCGATAACGAAGCACCTCTGTTGCAAAGCCGAAAGGCCTGCCTTTAGAGATGCTTCGTTCCTAAGCATAACATATTTATTAATCTATTTGTTATGCCAGCGGCTGTAAGCCAAACTCGCGCGCTACTAATTCATAAGACAGCAGGCGATCATTAAAATCTTCAGTGATGGTGACCATCATAATTTCGTCTATAGCATAACTTTCGGCCAGGTCGCTCAGGCGTTCTTTTACAAATTGCGGATTGCCTGCTACCACGCGCTGACGGTTGTAGCGCAGCCTGTCTTGCTCGGCATCGGTGTAAACTACGTCTTTCACATCGTCATAAGTAAGCGGTACAATTGGCCCACCTTTTTCAAATTGGAGAAAGCGGTGGCCCATTACGGCCTTGTGGCGCTCTACCTTTTCGGCATCTTCAGAACAAAATACAAAAATAGCCATATTGGCTTCCGGTACGGCCAGGTCTGCCGAAGGTTGAAAGCGCTCGCGATAAGTTTTTACGGCAGCCGGTCCACCGAAGGGGTTGATGAAATGCGCAAAAGAGAATGCCATGCCGAAATGTGCGGCAAACAAGCCGCTTTGTCCGCTGCTACTTAGCAACCATAACGACGGTACGGTTTCTACCTGCGGAATGGCGCGGATCTTCTGCTGGATGGTACCGGGCTCATACGTGTCATGCAGATAATGGTTCAACTCATACAATTGCTCAATAAAATCCTGCTCGCGAAACTGATTAGATGGGTTGAGTACCGATGCTGTGATACGATCAGTCCCCGGTGCGCGACCCATGCCCAGGTCTATCCTGCCCGGCGCCAGTGCCTCCAGCATACGGAAACGCTCTGCCACCTGTAGTGCGCTGTGATTTGGCAGCATGATACCGCCAGAACCAATACGGATGGTTTTAGTATGCGCAGCCAGGTGCCCCAGCAATACTTCGGGCGTGGAGCCGGCCAATATGCCGGTGTTATGATGCTCGGCCACCCAGTAGCGGGTGTAGCCCAGTTGTTCGGCTAGTTTAGCCAGTTCGATGGTTTCGCGTACGGCCTGCACGGCCGTTGCCCCTTTGCGGATGGGCGATTGATCAAGTACGCTAAGGCGAATATGTTTTGTACTCATTAGATGATGATAGATGAATACAAATGTAGATAAGGGTGTGTTGATGGTTTGTCAGGTTTTTGTGAGGGCGGAGTGATAAAAGGGCTGCAGGCAACCGCTCGCTCTAAGCCCGATAGCAGCGGATATCTGCCCAGCGCATAAGGCCTGCAGGCGCCTGAGCGATAGCGGGACTAACGATGCCGAAGTACTACCGACCATTTTTTATCTGAACCTGATTATGGAATTACCCAATTATCCCCTCACGTCATCCCGAACGCTGTATAATTTTGGATAGATTCGTTAAAATTCTTGCTCTATAAATTTGGTTAGGTTACAACATAAATGACCTCGCCGCCCACCCGCCATTAACCTCCTGACCCACAACCTCAAACATTCCGCAAAAACCATTTGACAATTAAGTAAATAAGCGTATCTTTGCAGTCCCGATTTTACGGGGTAGAAAAAACGTTTAATTAATTTAATTTTAAGCAAGTGAATACGTTAAGTTACAAAACTGTCTCAGCCAACAAAAAGACCGTTAACAAAGAATGGGTTGTTGTTGACGCTCAAGGCGAGATTTTGGGGCGCTTGTCTACTAAGATCGCAATGATTATTAGAGGTAAAAACAAGCCAAGCTTCACCCCAAACGTAGACTGCGGTGATAACGTTATTGTTATTAATGCAGACAAGGTAAAACTGACCGGAAACAAGTTTAGCGACAAAACTTATGTTTCTTACACTGGTTACCCAGGTGGTCAGCGTTTCATTTCTCCTAAGGAGTTAATGGCAAAACACCCAGAGCGCGTAATTGAAAAAGCCGTTCGTGGTATGTTACCTAAAAATCGTTTGGGCCGTGCCTTATTTGGCAACCTGTATGTGTATGCTGGTTCAGAGCATCCACACGCCGCTCAAAACCCTAAAACCATTTAACTCAATTAATTTAAAAGGAGAAAAGAAATGCCAGCTACTAACACTTCAGGCAGAAGAAAAACAGCAGTTGCCCGCATTTATTTAAGCGCAGGCAACGGTGCAATTACCGTAAACGGTAAAGATTACACTGTATATTTTCCAACCCTACCTTTACAGTACATCGTTAACCAGGCAGCTTTGGTTGCTGGCGTTACCGGTCAGTATGATGTTAAGGTAAATGTTGCCGGTGGTGGCGTAAAAGGACAGGCTGAAGCCGTTCGTTTAGCTATTGCCAAAGCTATTGTTGAACTTGACGCTGAGAAAAAACCAGCGTTGCGTGCTAAAGGTATCATGACGCGTGATGACCGTATGGTTGAGCGTAAGAAACCAGGCCGCAAAAAAGCGCGTAAGAGATTCCAGTTCAGTAAACGTTAATTTTTTAAGGAGGACACAACAATGGCAAGAACAACATATCAGGATTTACTGGATGCAGGTGTACACTTTGGTCACCTTACCCGCAAATGGGATCCGAAAATGGCTCAGTACATTTTCATGGAGCGCAACGGTATCCACATCATCGATCTTAACAAAACTGTAGTGAAGCTTGATGAAGCTGCTACAGCTATCAAACAAATTGTAAAATCAGGCCGCAAAGTACTGTTTGTTGCTACCAAGAAACAAGCTAAAGACATTGTAGCTGATTACGCAAAAAGCGTAAACATGCCTTTCGTAACCGAGCGTTGGTTAGGTGGTATGTTAACCAACTTTGCTACCGTACGCAAGTCAATCAAAAAGATGTCTAACATCGATAAACTGACTAAAGACGGTACTTATAGCAACCTTTCTAAAAAAGAGCGTCTGATGATTCAGCGTGAGCGCGTTAAGCTGGAAAGCCTGCTTGGCGGTATCTCTGACCTGAACCGTCTGCCAGCTGCGCTGTTCCTGATCGACGTTAAGAAAGAGCACATCGCTGTTTCTGAAGCACTGAAACTGAACATCCCAACTTTTGCAATGGTTGATACCAACTCAGATCCTTCAAACATCGACTTCCCTATCCCGGCTAACGATGACGCTACTAAATCAATCTCTCTGGTAACTGGTGTTATCATCCAGGCTATCCAGGAAGGTTTAGAAGAGCGCAAACGCGATAAAGAAGAAGAAGCAGAAAAAGAAGCAGTTGCTGCAAAAACTAAAGTTGACAGCAATGAGGCCGCTCCTGCAGAAGGTGGCAAACGCAAACGCGTAACTGCCGATGTAGAAGCTGAAGCCGTTGCTCCTGCTACTGAAGCTACCGAAGGCTCAGAAGAGTAATCTATAAGTGATAAGGTTGTAGGGCAGGTATGTTTCCAGTAAACATGGCCGCTTTACAACCTTATCCATTTAAAAAATAACCAAAAGGTAATCCGGCGGTTACACCGGATGCAGCGTTAACCACGCTGCCACATTGTAACTTTACAGCATTTTATAAAACACCCAAAAAACAGATACTCATGTCCACAGTACAAATTTCTGCATCGGATGTAAACAAACTGCGCCAGCAAACTGGTGCCGGTATGATGGATTGCAAAAAAGCTTTAACCGAAACTAACGGTGACTTTGAAGCAGCAGTAGATTATTTAAGAAAAAAAGGCGCTAAAGTAGCCGCCAGCCGTCAGGATCGTGAGAGCAATGAAGGTGTGGTTGTTGCACGTGCCAGCGCAGATGGCAAATTCGGTGTGATCATCGAGCTGAACTGCGAGACCGACTTCGTAGCTAAAAACGCTGAGTTCATCGCTTTCGGTAATGCTATCGCTAACATTGCTGTTGAAAACAAACCAGCTACCTTAGACGAGCTAAACCAACTAGGTATTGATACCGAAACTGGTCGTTTAACCATTGCTGAGTCTGCTTTAGACAAAACCGGCAAAATCGGCGAGAAAATTGGCGTATCTAAATACGAAATTGTTGAAGGCGAGAAAGTAGTAGCCTACATCCACGGTAACTTCCGTTTAGGTGTACTGGTTGCCCTGAGCGCTAACCCAGAAGGTGCTGAAGAGGCAGGTAAAGACGTAGCCATGCAAATTGCTGCTATGAACCCAATTGCTGTTGATAAAGACGGCGTTGATTCAACCACCATCGAGCGCGAACTGGAAATTGCTAAAGAGCAGATCCGTGCTGAAGGCAAACCTGAAGAAATGGTTGAGAAAATCGCTGCAGGTAAGCTGAACAAATTCTACAAAGATTCAACCCTGTTAAACCAGGAGTTTGTGAAAGACTCATCTAAGAGCGTTGCACAATTCCTTCAAGGTATTGACAAGGGCCTCACCGTTACCGCCTTTAAGCGTGTAACTTTAGGAGCTTAATATTAAAATCCCCCTCGCTAAAACGAGGGGGATTTTTTTTGCGCCTCACCCTGGCCCTCTCCAAAGTAGAGGGAACAAAACGCTTTAACATAAAGCGCGCAGGGTGTCATCCTGAGCTCCGTCGAAGGGTGCGTATAGGCCTAAAAAAATGCAAAGGTAGAGCGGTTAACCAAGCGACAAGAACCAATCTCTAATCACTGATTAACTAATCTCCAACAAAGGGCGTTACCTGCGGCCCGGGCTGTACGCTCATACTGCACAGGCATTAGCCACAAGGCCGGTATCCGCTGCCATCCCTAACGCAAAATAAAGTGTAATAGAATAATACGTTATCCCGAACTTGTTTCGGGACCTGACACAGGGGTTACACACGAATAATATCATCGCATGTAACCTGTAATTGGGTTGCCGAAACAAGTTCGGTATGACGTAACAACTGTTGATAATCATGCTATCTGCCTACCGCAACACCAACATCATCACCAACGGCCAGCAGCTGACCGGCAAAACGATATTGGTGGAAGGCGATACCATCAAAGCTATTATCCCCGAAAAAGAAATTCCTGCTGAAGCGCAACAGATCGACCTTATGGGCAATTACCTTGCTCCCGGCCTGATTGATCTGCAAATCTATGGCGCACCTGGCACCCCTTACTTTTTTGGCGGCACGCCATCGGTTGCCATGCTGGCCGGCATGGAGCAGGAGCTGCTTAAACAAGGCTGCACCGGTTTTCTGGCCACCATTGCCACTAATAGCGATGATGTGGTGGAAGCAGGCATCGCGGCAGCAAAAGCATTTCGCAAGCAGGCAAAAGGCGCTTTCTTAGGCTTACACCTGGAGGGACCATACCTTAACTCCAAACGTCGCGGCGCACATCCCGAACAGTTTATAAAAAAAGGCTCACTGGCTCAGGTTAAGCGTTGGCTGGAGATGGCCGATGGCGAGATCAAAATGATGACCATCGCTCCTGAGTTGCAAGATGCTGAAGTGATCAACTACCTGCATCAGCAAGGCATCATCCTGTCGTCGGGCCACAGTAATGCCACTTATGCTGAGGCCAAAAGCTTTATTAACAACCCCGTGCAGGCTATTACGCATTTGTATAATGCCATGCCGCAGATGCACCACCGCGAGCCGGGCATTATTCCGGCCATATTTGAAGAGCGCCCCTATACCAGCATCGTAGCCGACGGCATCCATGTGGATTTTGCGATGATCCGCCTGGCAAAACGTGAACTGGGTGATAAACTGTTCTTTATTACTGATGCTGTGGCTGAAGCTACCGAAGGCACCTATCAGCACCAATTTAAAGGCGACCGGTACACCATGCCCGATGGCACCCTTTCCGGCTCTTGCCTTACCATGCTCAAAGCCGTACAGAATGGCATGGAGCATGCTGGCATCAGTTTGACCGAGGCTGTTAACATGGCATCGCTCTACCCGGCACAATTAGCCGGGTTGCATAAAAAAGGACAGATCGCCCCGGGCTTCAGCGCAGATTTTATTATCTTTGGCCCCGGTTTCGAGGTAGTGGGCACAGTATTAAAGGGGGATCTAACTCAGACTATTCAAACAATAAGATAACTTAAAACTATTTGTTAAAACTTCTCTCCGGATGAAATACAAAAGAATATTACTGAAACTGAGCGGCGAATCGCTAATGGGCGATAAACAGTACGGCATTGACAACAACCGTGTAATGCAATATGCCCATGATATTAAACAAGCGCATGAGGCAGGCATTGAAATGGCGATTGTTGTGGGCGGTGGTAACATTTTCAGAGGCCTAAGCGCCGAAAAATCTGGCATGGAACGTGCGCAGGCTGATTATATGGGCATGCTGGCCACTGTAATTAACTGTATGGCCATCCAAAACGCACTGGAGTCAATTGGTGTTGATACCCGTTTGCAGTCGGCTATTAAAATGGAGCAGATCTGCGAGCCTTACATCCGTCGCCGCGCTATGCGTCACCTGGAACTTGGCAAAATTGTGATCTTCGGTGCCGGTACCGGTAACCCGTATTTCACTACAGATACGGCTGCATCACTGCGCGCTATCGAGATCAAAGCTGATGTGGTTTTGAAAGGCACCCGTGTAGACGGCATCTACACCGCCGATCCGGAGAAAGACCCATCTGCTACCCGTTATGACGAGATTAGCTTTCAGGAAGTGTACGACAAAGGCCTGAACGTAATGGATATGACCGCCATTACCCTGTGCCAGGAGAACAAACTCCCGATCATCGTTTTCGATATGAACAAAGAAGGCAACTTTATGAAAATTGCCCACGGCGAGCCAATTGGTACGCTGGTGAAGTAAGACTAAAGATTGGTTTTTACCGATCTATATAAAACAAGAAAGGCGCTTTAGGCGCCTTTCTTGTTTTATAATATCTGCCTAAGACAAAGAAGCGCAGGGTGTCATCCTGGGCCTGTCGAAGGGCGCGCGATGGCCCCAATAATTTAATATGCTTCGACAAGCTCAGCATAATATGATTATATCACTCATTCGCAGTCGCTCGCGTCTTCGCGGGTGACGACCATCCCGCGGCCTCTGGCCGCCATCAATCGTTTACTGCCCCAAACACTTCTTAACCGCTTCCTCAGCCTTCAAAACCACTTCGGCCACAGTACCGCTTTTAGGATCAATCGGCTCCAGCACTTCCCAACGCATCGCGTTAAACGGACCAAGCGGAAAAGCGCCCCATCGCACCATCTTCCATGAATTCTTAATAGCGATGGGTACGATCAACACGTCCGGGCAACGTTTCATGATAGCAGCAACACCGGCAGATTGAAACGTTTTTACCTGTCCGTCTTTAGAGCGGGTACCCTCTGGGAAGATCACGCAACCCCAGGTATTGGCTTTCATACGCTCGCCCAGCTTCATCAACTCGGTGATGGATTGGCGCTGATCTTTACGATCGATATTAGCGGCACCGCCGTATTTCAGGTTATAAGATACTGAGGGGATACCTTTGGTCAGCTCTATTTTAGAGACAAACTTGGCGTGGTATTTCCGCAGAAAGTAGATCATCGGCGGAATATCATAAGTACTCTGGTGATTGGCGATAAAAATAATAGACCTGTCCAATGGCAGGTTCTGCTTATTTACAAAGGTCACCGTATTACCCAAGCAATAATAAGAGGCTGTTAAGCACCAATTCAGCGCATCAACCACCCGCTTGTGAGCGGTATAGCCAAACCAGTTATAAGCCATCCACTGTAAAGGATGAAATACCAGCAACGATAAACCAAAGAAGAAGTAATGAACAGGTGTAAGTAGAATACCGAAGATCTTTCTCATTTGCTACAAAAATAGAGATTAGCGACCAGTTAATTAGTAATCAGTTCCTCCGAACTGTTATTGCTACTAAAACTATTACTTAACCTTCCCTTCCAATATCATCAACTGAACGCGCAGCACCGCGGCCACGGTCATAGAATCGGTAATCAGTCCGTTGCATACCATCTCATAAACTTCTTTAAATGGCAATTTGCGAACCTGTAGTTGTTCCGTCTCTTCGGGCTCTGCTTCATGTTGTTCCAGGCTGCGGGCCAGAAACAGGAAACACAACTCATCACTTACTGAGTTAGAAAGATGCATGCGTTGTATTTCGGTCCACTCATGGGCAATTAGTCCGGTTTCTTCCAGTAACTCACGCTTGGCGCTATCTATTGGTTCCTTATCCAACGGACCGCCACCTTCTGGCAATTCCCAACTGTACTCATCCAGCGGAAAACGATACTGCCCTACCAGGTAAGTATTCATATCGGCATCAAGTGGCACCACACCAATGGCCCAATTTTTAAAATGCACCTTGCCATAAATACCAGGATTGCCTGATGGATTGATTACCTGGTACTCGGTTACATTGATCCATGGATTATCATAAATATTTTGTTGAGACGTAACAGTCCAGGGATTTTCTTCGGGGTTTTGCATAGGGGCAAATTAATGAATGGATGTTAAATAATTCCATAAACAACAAAACATGTCATCTCGACCGTAGGAATGACACCCAGAAAAAAGGAGGGGATAATAAAAAAAGAAGCCGCAGTATGGTATACCGCAGCCCCTCACATTAAACTAAACTATAAAGCATAAGTACCAGCGGGAGCCAACCGCCGCCTTATTTCTTACTCTGATTTTATGAGCAACCCATCGAATTACCGCAGTTAAGGCATTTATAACAGGTGCCTGAACGCACAGTGGTATGCCCGCAAACGTTACAACTTGGCGCATCACTTTGTACGCCCATGCTTAGGTCTACGCTCCACTGCTTTTGGGCTGATCCTTCACTTTTTACGGGAACAGGTTCATAAACGTTACTCTCATCCGTATTAAAATCATTATCAATCATTTGCGGATTGCCCGTAATGCCGTTTTGCTCGGTAAGCACATGCACCAGATCTGTACGGTTAAGATACTCGTATCCTAACATACGGAAAATATAATCAATAATAGAAGTAGCGTTGCGAATATTGGCATGTCCTACCACCATGCCTGCAGGTTCAAACCGGGTGAAGGTGAATTTTTCTACATACTCCTCCAGCGGCACACCATATTGCAGGCCAATAGAAACCGCAATAGCGAAACAGTTCATCAACGAGCGAAAAGTAGCCCCCTCTTTGTGTACATCAACAAATATCTCGCCCAACGTACCGTCCTCATACTCGCCGGTGCGTACAAACAGAGTTTGCCCGTCTATGCTGGCTTTCTGGGTAAACCCGCGGCGTTTATATGGCATGCTCTTTTTCTGCACCACGCGCGACAGTTTGCGCATAAAATCGGTATCCTTTGATTTTTCCATGATGGCCATGGCTGCTTCCAGCACTTCTTCGGCGGTCAGATCGCTTAGTTTGGCATTAGCGGCCTCGCCCAGCATCTCGTCTACCTCTCCTATTACTTCGTCCTCATCTTCTTTCACGTCAGATTTGGTTGACAGCGGCTGCGACAACTTGCAACCATCGCGATAAAGGGCATTAGCCTTCAAACCCAGCTCCCACGATAGTTGGTAACAATCTTTAATCTCCTCAACCTTGGCCTCATTGGGCAAGTTAATGGTTTTAGAGATCGCCCCGCTCAGAAACGGTTGCGCGGCTGCCATCATTTTAATATGCCCGTGAGCATGGATGTAACGCTCGCCTTTGGCGCCGCATTTGTTGGCACAGTCAAATATCGGGTAGTGCTCTTGTTTCAGGAATGGCGCGCCCTCAATGGTCATGGTACCGCATACATATTCGTTAGCCTCGGCAATTTGTTTTTTGCTGAAGCCAAGTGCGCGCAGCAGGTTAAAATCGTGCGCGTTATATTGCTCTGGCGCAAAGCCCAGGCGTTTCAGACAATCCTCACCCAAGGTCCAAACGTTGAAGGCAAAGCTTATTTCAAAGGCAGATACTATCGCTTTATCCAGCCTTTCCAGTTCATCATCAGTTAGCCCTTTTGCTTTAAGGGTTTGCAGGTTGATATGCGGTGCATTAAACAACGTAGCAGCGCCTTTGGCATAATTAACAATGGCAGTAATTTCATGCTCGCGATAACCCAGGTTTTTCAACGCCTCTGGCACCGCTTGGTTAATGATCTTAAAATAACCGCCGCCAGATAGCTTTTTGAATTTTACCAATGCAAAATCAGGCTCAATGCCGGTGGTATCACAATCCATTACCAGGCCAATGGTGCCGGTTGGAGCAATAACGGTGGTTTGTGCGTTGCGGTAACCATACTTCTCGCCCATCTCTACCGCCCTGTCCCAGGCATTGCAGGCAGCAGAAAGTAAGTAATCCGGACAAGAACGCTGGTCTATACCCGGAGGCGCAATTTCCAGTCCTTCGTAATTCTCTACCGAGTTATAAGCTGCATAACGGTGATTACGCATAACGCGCATCATGTGTTTTTTATTGTCGTTATACCTTGCAAACGGACCAAGCTCGCGCGCCATCTCAGCGGAGGTGGCGTAAGCCGTACCGGTCATAATGGCGGTAATGGCACCGCCTATGGCACGGGCTTTATCACTATCATACGGAATGCCGCTAACCATCAGTGCCGAGCCCAGGTTGGCGTAGCCAAGGCCAAGGGTGCGGTAATCATAAGACAGTTGCGCCACTTCCTTTGACGGAAACTGCGCCATTAGTACCGAAATTTCCAGCACGATTGTCCAGATGCGGCAGGCGTGTTCAAAACCGACCACATCAAGCTGGCGGGTTTCTTTATCAAAGAAATGTTCCAGGTTAATGGAGGCCAGGTTACAGGCCGTGTTATCAAGGAACATATATTCAGAACATGGATTAGACGCGTTGATGCGCCCACCCTCCGGACAGGTATGCCATTCGTTTATCGTGGTATCAAACTGTACACCCGGATCTGCACAGGCCCAGGCCGCAAAGGCAATATCGTCCCAAAGTTTTTGAGAGGAAACGGATTTAACCACCTTTCCGCTTACCCTGCTGGTCAGCTCCCATGGTTTCTGGCTATTCAGTGCGTTGAAAAAAGCGTTAGAAATACGCACCGAGTTATTAGAATTTTGTCCCGACACCGTGCGGTAAGCCTCTCCCTCGTAGTCTGAAGAATAGCCGGCGGCAATCAGCGCAGCTACTTTCTTTTCCTCCTCTACCTTCCAGTTCACAAAACTTTCAATTTCTGGGTGATCCAGATCAAGACACACCATTTTGGCAGCGCGACGGGTAGTACCTCCTGATTTAATGGCCCCGGCAGCGCGGTCGCCAATTTTGAGGAATGACATCAGGCCCGATGAATATCCCCCTCCGGCCAGTTTCTCGTTATCGCCACGAAGTTTAGAAAAGTTGGTACCCACGCCCGATCCATATTTAAAAATGCGTGCCTCCCGTACCCACAAATCCATAATACCACCCTCATTCACCAGGTCGTCATCTACCGAGAGAATGAAACAGGCGTGTGGTTGCGGGCGCTCATAAGCTGATGTGGATTTGCCGAGTTTACTGGTTTCAGGATCTACAAAATAATGTCCCTGCGGCTTGCCGGCAATACCGTAGGTATTGTGCAAGCCGGTATTGAACCATTGCGGCGAGTTTGGCGCAGCCAGCTGGCCAACTATGGTATAAACAATCTCATCATAAAAAACCTGCGCGTCGGCAACCGAAGCAAAGTAGCCGTGGCTCATACCCCAGTCTTTCCAACAGGCGGCCATGCGGTGTGCAACTTGTTTAATGCTTTTTTCGGCGCCGATACTACCGTCCGACTGCGGCACGCCGGTTCTGCGGAAATATTTTTGCGCCAGGATATCCGTAGCCACCTGCGACCAACTGGTGGGCACTTCAACGTCGTTCATTTCAAAAACGGCATCGCCTGAGGGGTTGCGGATAACAGACGATCGTTTCTCGTATTTAAACAGGTCATATACCGGTGTGCCCTCTTTGGTAAAATACCTGTTGAGCTTTAAACCTTTGCTATCTGCACTTGATTTTTTACGGGTAATGTTTTTGCTCATACGATACGTTGATTTAAAGTTAAGCGGCCATTAAAATACTATTAGGGGTTTTAATCAAATTTAATTTTACCGCGAACCTATATCAATCCAGAGTTTTCCACATATAAACAAGGCATGCCTCTGGCGCCACGAAACTCCCGTCAAAATCCTTGCTTTCAACAGTTTATCCTGTTGATAATTAAAAAACAACTTTACCCCGACGGGTTTTAAGGCATCTGAAACAAAGGGTTGAATTTTGAACTAAATCAATGCTGAGAATTTTTTTACGTTTTTACTTGCATTGAAATAACTAATATTTTAGTTTTGAATAACTGACCAATCAGTTATTCAAAATCCTAATCCATGAAAAGTAAAAAAGTACAAACATTAATGCTGGTAATGGCGCTCATCTTTGGCGTTGCTCTTGCAAACGCACAAGAACCTGTTTATACCCGCGTAGAGCAATCGGCAGAATTTCCCGGAGGAATAAGCGCGTTTTACCAGTTTTTAAGTAAAAACATCCATATTCCGGCGGAAGCTAAAGGTGCTGACAAACCACTCCGTGTATTCTTAACCTTTGTGGTAGAAAAAGACGGTACACTTTCTGACATTAAAATTATGAGGGGTGCGGGTTACGGTTGCGACGAGGAAGCTGTACGTGTTATTAAGTTATCACCCAAATGGAACCCTGGCAAACAAGACGGCAAGCCGGTAAGACAGCAGTATACGATTCCAGTCGTTTTCAAAACAACTTAATAATTAAAGTTCTCTTCTATAGAGACGTTTTTGTTAATTCTAAAAGTCCGGCTATCGCGATGATGGCCGGACTTTGTTATTTAATAGCAACGAGTGAAGCGACGTTATTGGCTTAACCATCAAACAAACCGCCAAAGCAACTGTTCAGCATACCAAAAGCTTAACAAAAATTTATCCTTAATTTATGCTGATTGAGTAGCAAATATGACACAAAGTAATATCTTCGCTTTTACCAATTAATAAACATTCTAAACCCAATGCAATTTAATAACCTGAAACGGGCATGCCTGTTATTTTTTATTCTGATTACTATTACCGTTGCTTTTAAAGCTTTTGCACAGCAGCAAGGTGAACCCATTTATACCGCTGTAGAAAAATCGGCCATCTATCCCGGTGGGCTTGATGCGCTATATAGATATATTGGCAGTAACATCCATTACCCGCAAGAGGCGCGCATCAAGGGCGTAAGCGGTGCGGTATTCATCACTTTCGTGGTTGAAAAAGACGGCTCACTTGATAACTTTAAGGTGCTTAGAGGCATTGGCTTTGGTTGCGATGAGGAAGCATTGCGCGTACTCCAGTCGTCAGCCAAATGGACACCAGGCGAACAGAATGGAAAAGCTATCCGGCAACAATATACTATCCCGATCCGTTTTAAGCTGGGTGGGAAAAACTAAAAAGAGCAAATAATTTAAAATTGAATATATAGGGGAGGCCGGCGCGAAATGCGCCGGCTTTTTTGTTCACGAGATATTATGCTACGCTCTATCACGTCATTGAGGCACGAAGCTATGACGTGCGGATTGGGGTAGCTGTTAACAGCGCTAACTTCCTAACTCAAACTTCTCATGCTGATAAGGGATATGAATGTGCTTAAACCCGGCATCTTTTAACTTGCCGGCAAAAATCTGCTGCACCTCATGCTCGCCATGCACCAGGAAAATTTGTTTTACTTTTTCCGGGTCTTGCTTTTGCAGAAAATGGATCAGGTCTTCATAATCGCCGTGTGCACTCATTGATTTGATGCTTTGCACCTCGGCTATTACCTCATATTCGTCACCAAAAATGTGGACATGTTTTTCACCACGCAGCAACCTGCCACCCAGCGAGTTAGGCTCGCAGTATCCTACTATCAGGATAGTGTTTTTATTGCTGCCAATGTTATTTTTAATATGATGCTTTACCCTGCCCGCCTCGGCCATACCCGACGAGGATATAATCACGCAGGGACGCGGATCATTATTCAACGCGATGGATTCCTGGGTGGATTGCACAAACCGCAGTCCTTTAAATGCAAACGGATCGGCATCAACCTTCATTACTTCGTTCACATTACGATTGTAAACCTCGGGGTGATCCTTTAAGATTTGCGTAGCTTTTTCTGACAGCGGGCTATCTACAAAATACGGCAGATCTGGCAAACGCCCCTGGTTTTCTAACGCATTCAGTGCATATAAAATCTCCTGCGTACGGCCAACACTAAAGGCCGGGATGATCACTTTGCCCTTCTTCACCGTGCAGGTGTGTTTAATCACCTCATACAGCGCATCCTCAATCGGACCAATGTCGGCATGCAAACTATCGCCATAGGTTGATTCCAGCAGGATGTAGTCGGCCTGGTTAAATCCCTGCGGACTTTTCAGAATCATATCACCATAGCGCCCTACATCGCCACTGAAAGTTATCTGTGTTTTCTGGCCATCCTCGTATACGGTTAAGTGCACCGCAGCGCTACCCACCACGTGCCCGGCATCGGTAAAATAAAGATTTACGCCGGGGGCAATCTCCGTTTCTTCGTGGTATTCCACTATTTTAAACTGACGCATGGCATTCATGGCATCCTCTTCAGTATAAAGTGTTTTAAGCAGCGGTTGGCCTTTACGGGCGCGGTGCTTATTATCATACTCGGTATCCTGCTCCTGGATCCGGGCTGAGTCTGCAAGCAGGATGCGGGCAAGATCCATTGTGGGCGGAGTGCAATAGATGGGCCCATCGAAACCTTCAGCTACCAGCCTGGGTATTAATCCGCAATGATCAATGTGAGCATGAGAGAGCACCATCATATCTACCTTCTTGGGGTTAAAGCCGAAGTGCTCGTTCATATCGTCGGTATGGTCACCTAGTCCCTGAAACATGCCGCAATCCAGCAAAATGGTCGTTCCGTTGGTTAAGGTTAATAAATGCTTGCTGCCGGTTACCTGCCTTGCAGCGCCGTGAAACGTTATATACATAATTGGTTTAAAAGCGCAGGCTAAATAAAAAGTTTGTGATGTGCAAATAAATTTGCGAAACTAACGTATTAGTTATAAGTTTATATATTGTTTTATTGCACATAGTGTGTGCTGCCCTAAGTAAAATTAAAATGGAAATCAAAGAGTTAACGCGTGCCGAAGAGCAGATAATGCAGGTGCTGTGGCAGTTGGGTAAGGGTTTTGTAAAGGAGGTGATAGATCAGCTACCGGAGCCTAAACCAGCTTATAACACCGTGTCTACCATTATCAGGATATTGGAGACCAAGGGCTTTATTGGCCATAACGCATTTGGCAAAAGCCACGAGTATTACCCGCTGATTACCCGCGAGCAATACCAAAACTTTGCGACCGATAAATTACTGAACGGCTATTTTGATAGCTCGGTTAAACGCATGTTCTCCTTCTTTGTTCAGAAAGAAAAGATTGATCTGAAAGAAGCCGATGAAATTATGCAGTTAATCGAAAAACTGAAAGATAAGTAATTAGCTAAACCGCTGAACCT